>JAESGH010000204.1_pt1 | contig 116640 bp, 122 predicted proteins | sample 9269641 | NCBI WGS metagenome assembly JAESGH01 (sample SAMN14515345, study PRJNA621665) | algae metagenome | isolation source: Phormidium tanganyikae FI6-MK23 and co-occurring heterotrophs from granitic... | place: USA: Fort Irwin, California | collected 1998-05-24 | reverse complement strand
GGGATGGACCATGTCGCCCTGGATCGGGCCGGGGCGGACGATCGCGACCTGGATGACGAGATCGTAGAGCTTTCGCGGCTTCAGGCGCGGCAGCATGTTGATCTGCGCCCGGCTCTCGACCTGGAAGACGCCGAGCGACTTGCCCTCGCAGAGCATGTCGTAGGTCTCGTCATCGTCCTGCGGGACGTCGGCGAGACCGAAGTCAACGCCCTCCTTGTCGCGCAGCAGGTCGAAAGCCTTGCGGATGCAGGTCAGCATGCCCAAGGCGAGCACATCGACCTTCATCAGCCGCAACGCATCGATGTCGTCGCGATCCCATTCGATGAAGGTGCGATCGTCCATCGCGGCATTGCCGATCGGCACGGTCTCGTCGAGCCGCCCGCGCATCAGCACGAAACCGCCGACATGCTGCGAGAGATGGCGCGGGAAACCGAGCAGACGCACGGCGAAGCGCACGGCCTGCGCGATCACCGGATTGTCGGGATCGAGCCCGGCCTGGCGGATCTGGTTGCGGGTGATGTCCGAGCCCCAGCTGCCCCATTGCGTCGAGGCGAGGCGGGCGGTGACGTCCTCGGTCAGCCCCAGCGCCTTGCCGGCCTCGCGCATGGCGCTGCGCGGCCGGTAATGGATCACGGTCGCGGCGATGCCGGCACGCTCGCGGCCATAGGTCTTGTAGATCCACTGGATCACCTCTTCGCGCCGCTCATGCTCGAAATCGACGTCGATATCGGGGGGCTCGCGGCGTTCGGTCGAGATGAAACGCTCGAACAGCACATCGCTCTCGGCTGGATCGACCGCGGTGATGCCTAGCACGTAACAGACGGCCGAATTCGCTGCCGAGCCGCGCCCTTGGCACAGAATGCCGCGGCTCTCGGCAAATTCGACGATCTGACGGATGGTGAGGAAGTAACGGGCATATTCGAGCTTCGCGATCAGCGCGAGCTCCTGCACCAGCAACTTCTGCACCTTCACCGGCACACCGTTGGGATAACGAATTTCGCAGCAGCGACGGACAAGCTCCTCAAGCCAACCCTGCGGTGTCCAGCCGGGCGGGATAGGTTCGTCCGGATATTCATATTTCAGCTCGCCGAGGTCGAAGTCGATGCGACCGAAGAGATGCTGGATCTCCTCGATCGCCTCCGGCGCCTCCTTGAACAGCCTCGCCATCTCCTGCGGAGGCTTGAGATGGCGCTCGGCATTGGCTTCGAGCAAGCGGCCGGCCTTGTCGATCGTCGTGCCCTCGCGAATGCAGGTCAGCAGGTCCTGCAGGTCGCGCTGCTCGGGCGCATCGTAGAGCACGTCATTTGTGGCGATCAGCGGCGTGCGGGTCGGCGCCGCGATGCTCCGGAGGCGGGCGAGGCGGCGGCGATCGTCGCCGCGGCGCGACATGCTGGCGGCCAGCCAGACCGCGCCCGGGGCGGCGGCATCGAGCCGGGCGAGGACCTCGGAGAGCCCGTCGAGCCGGCGCTCCGGCATGACGATGAGCAGGAGGTCGCGGGCATCGTTCAGGAGGTCGTCGAGGGTGAGGATGCACTCGCCCTTGGCCCCGCGCAGATTGCCAGATGTCAGCAGGCGGCAGAGCCGGCCCCAGCCGGCACGGTTGGCCGGATAGACGACGATATCGGGCGTACCGTCGGCGAAGACGAGCCGGCTGCCGGTGACGAGCTTGAACGCCTTCGCCATCGCCTGGAGCTGGGGCAAGGTGAAGGGCAGATCGGCGAAGGCCGGGTTCTCGACCCAGATATATTCGCCGGGGCTACCGCCCTCGCGGATCTTCTCGGGGGCCAGCGCGCCATCCTCGCGCAGATCGCGCAGCGCGCTCCAGGCCCGCACCACGCCGGCAACCGTGTTGCGGTCGGCGATGCCGAGGCCGCTCTGGCCGAGCAGCAGCGCGGTCATCACCAGATTCGGCCCGGGCGAGGCGCCGCGCAGGAAGGAGAAATTGCTCGCGGCGACGGGTTCGGCGTAAGTCGTCATGCGAACAGCCCGTGCAGATACCAGCGCGGCGCGGTCGTCTCACGACCATAGAGACCGGCGCGGAAGAGCCAGAAGCGACGCCCTTGGGCATCCTCGACGCGGTAATAATCCCGCGTGTGCTCGCCGGGACCGTCGCGCCACCAGTCCGGCGCAATCCGCTCCGGCCCCTCGGCGCGGGCGATCTCGTGCAGCACGCGCCGCCAGCGGAAGCGCAAAGGCGGCCCGTCCGGCACCTCGGCCAGGGTCTCGACCGGCTGGGGCGGCTCGAAAAGCTGGAGCGGGCGGGCCGGCGGCTCGTCCGGCTGGGCAACGGGCCAGGGCAGTGCCTCGTTCGACTTAGCCGCAGCCGGGACCAAAGCCGCTTCGCGTTCGGGCTGATGGCTGTCCTGCGCGACGAAGCGCAAGACGCGCTCGCGGCCGAAGCGGGCGACCAGCCGGTCGACCAGATCGGCGACCGCCTCCTCCTCGACGGCGCGCCCGTCGAGGCTGGCCTGCGGCGTGCCGAGCGGCTCGCAGACCGGTACGGAGAGCCTGATCGCGTCATAGCCGAAGCCGGGATCGAGCGGGTCGGCCAGGCTGTCGATGCGCTCGCGGTAGAGCCGCAGGATCGCGGCGACGTCACGCGAGGGCCGGCCGGTCTCCAGAGCGAGGCGGCGCACCGCGCCATCACTGCGGAAGAAGCTGACCTCGAAGGCACGCCCGCCCTCGCCGCGCGCCTCGAGCAGGCGCCCGGCCTCGCCGAGCAGGCGGGCGACGATCTCCTCCAGCCCGTCTGTATCCTGCAGCGGATCAGGGAAATGTCGCTCGACCACGCAATCGGGCGGCGGCCGCAAGGGCGTGATGCGGGCATCCTCATGGCCGAGAACGCGGCGCAGCTTCGTGACGAGGCCCTCGCCGAAGCGGGCGGCGAGCGTGTGCGAGGGCCGGCCGGCGAGATCGCCCAGCGTCTTCAGCCCGGCGCGCGACAAAGCGATCACCGTCTCGGACGAAGCCTCCAATGCCGAGACCGACAAAGACAGCGTCCGCTGCTCATCCTCCCCCGGTAGCGAGATGGCGCAGCGGCCGAAGCGGGAGAGGGCGCGGGCCGCCTCCGGCGTCCCTGCGATGCTGGCGAAGACGGTAAGCCCCAGCCAATCCATGCTGCGGCCGACGCGCTGGCGCAGCGCCGCCTCGCCGCCGAAGAGATGGGCGCAGCCGGTGATGTCGAGCACGAGGCCATGTGGCGGATCGAGCGCGACGAGAGGGGTGAAGCGATCGCAGAGCGCGGCGAGCCATTCGATCAGGCGCTGGTCGGCGGCCGGGTCGGCCTCGACCACCGTCAGCTCCGGGATACGGGCGCGGGCATCGGCCAGGGTCAGGCCGCGCGTCAGGCCGAGCGCGACGGCTTGGCTGTCGCAATCGGCGAGGCGCAGCGCGCCGCGATCCTTTTCGACCAGGACGAGCGGGCGCTCATCCGGCCCGGCGGAGGCCCGCCGGCGCAGGCGTTCGCTCGCCAGATAGGGAAACCAGAGGGCGAGATAGCGGCGCTGCATATCCCGCTCCATTCTTGCTGCCTCCCTCTCTCCCGATCCTGTCCTGGAAACATCCTTCGTCACGGTTCCACTCCACACGCCACTCACGCTCACCAAGGCCGCCGCGATGGCGCAGCAGCCGTAATCCGAAGGCGGGATCGCCCGGCGCCTCCGCCTCCCGCGCCCGCGACGGCAGGGTGCGCACCTGCCAGCGCGTGCTGGCGGCGCTGGGCTCCGGCTCGGCTGCCACTCGCAACAGCAGGGTCAGGACGCCTGAAGTCTCCGCCGCCAGCGCCAGGCGGCGGCTGGCAGTCAGGTCGAACTGGCGCGGCGCGCCCCAGGGCTCGATCAGCGTCGCCCCGAGCGCAGCGCAGCGGGCGGCTTCCGCCCCGGCCCGCAGCGCGCCTTCGCCATCCCTGACCCTGACCAAGAGGATCTGCGCGGGATCGAGCCCGAGTTCGGCCAGGCCTGGCGGGTGCAGACGTCCGGCCTCGGCGTCGAGGAAATCCTGCCGGACCCAGAGCACTGGCCGCGATCCGGCGGCGCGCAGGGCCAGGGCCGCGGCGAAACCCGTCGCGGCAGGAAGGTCAGCTCCGGCCGAAGCGTAGACCTCATGCAAGGCGGCGCGCGCGATCCCTCCTCCCAGCGGCTCGTCCAGTGACGGAGTCCCGAAGGCGACCCTCTCCACCGGCGACAGCTCGCGCGCCAGCCCCGCCAGAGCGAGGCTCTGCCGCAGGGCAGCCAGGGATCGGGTGGGTGCATCGGCCATAGCAGCGTATGTTCACTTTTTGTTCCGTACATAAAGCGACTCCAAACCGTTCCGGAGTCAAGCCTGCATACGCTCGCGCTTGCCTGAGGGCGGCTCGCTGCTGTCATATCAGGGCAAATCGAACCCCTTATCAGCTGCGTGCCGCCCGCCCCGCGGCCTCACCTGGAGACCGCCATGAGTTCGGGACTGTTCGCCCTTCTCGACGACGTCGCAGCCCTGGCCAAGGTCGCCGCGGCCGCGCTCGACGATGCCGCGGCACAGGCGACCAAAGCCGGCGCCAAGGCGGCCGGCATCGTCATCGACGATGCCGCGGTGACGCCGCGCTACGCCGTCGGCTTCGCGGCGGAGCGCGAACTGCCGATCATCGGCAAGATCGCGCTCGGCTCGCTCAAGAACAAACTGCTCTTCCTCTTGCCGGCGGCGCTGGTGCTCAGCCTGGTCGCACCATGGGCGATCACGCCGCTCTTGATGGCGGGCGGCGCCTATCTCTGCTTCGAGGGTTTCGAGAAGGTCTACGAGATCGTCATGCCGCATGCGCATCACGACGAGATAACCGGCGAAGGCGGCTCCGACATCCTCGATGCCAAGCAGCTCGAGGAGCAGAAGATCGCCGGCGCGATCAAGACCGACTTCATCCTCTCGGCCGAGATCATGGCGATCACGCTCTCCACCATCACAGCCTCGTCCTTCTGGATGCAGGCGCTGGTGCTGGCCGTGGTCGGGCTCGGCATGACCGTGCTGGTCTATGGCGTTGTCGCTCTGATCGTGAAGGCGGATGATGCCGGCGTCGCCCTGTCGCGCAGCGGCATCCTCCCGGTCCGGCTCATCGGCCGCGGCCTCGTCGCCGGCATGCCGCCATTCCTGAAGGTGCTGAGCGCGGTCGGCACCGCGGCGATGCTCTGGGTCGGCGGCGGCATCATCATCCACGGCTTCGCAGGCTACGGACTCGCCGGGATCGAGCATGTCATCCACGATGTCGCCGTCATGGTCGGGAAGGTCTGGCCGGCGCTCACGGGCGTGCTGGAATGGCTGACGACCGCAGCCGCCTCGGCCGTGTTCGGGCTGATCGTCGGCGGGCTCTGCCTCGTCGGCATGCATTTCATCGTCGAGCCGATCCTGAAGGCGCGGCGCGGCGGCGTGAAGCCGACAGCCCTGCCGGAAAAGCAGGGCCACTAGGCAGCAACGGAACACATAGCGGCCCGAAATCTGCTAGAGCCGGCAACCGGTCCGGCTCGCGGACCGCGGTGACTTCATGCTGCAATTCCTCGCCACCAGCACGCCCTTCTTCGCGGTGATCGCGCTCGGCGCCTTCACGGCCTGGCGCGGCCTGTTCAGCGCCGATGCGGTCAGGGTGTTCAACACCTTCGCCTTCATGGTGGCGACGCCAGCGATGGTGCTGCGGGTGATGTCGCGCCAGCCGATCGCCGAGCTCTGGAACGGCATCTTCTTCGCCGCGCTGGCGCTGATCGGGGTCGCGGTGCTTGCCCTCGCCATCGCGCTACAGCGGCGCCTGCTCGGCCTGCCCTTCCCCAACGCCGTATCGCGGGGGCAGGCGCTGGTCGGCGGCAATTTCGCCTTCCTCGGCATCCCGCTGATGCTCGCCTTCCTCGGCGACAGCGCCGCGGCGCCTATCGCGATCGGCCTGATCTGCGACACCGCCCTGATCGTGCCGCTCTCGATCGGGCTGATCGAGGCCGGGCGCGGCCAGGGCTCGCCGCTGGCGATCGCGTTCAAGCTTGTGCGCGGCACGATCGTCAACCCGTTCATGCTCTCGATCCTGGCCGGCATCGCCCTGTCGCTGAGCGGGGTCGCGCTGCCGGAGCCGGTCGACCGTTTCCTGCTCTTCCTCGGCGCCTCGGCCGCCCCGGTCGGCGTGTTCGCGCTCGGCATCGCCGCCTTCCAGTGGAGCCGCGAGGGCAAATTGCCCCTGCGCGGCGTCCTGCCGCTGGTCGTCGGCAAGCTCGTCCTGCATCCCTTGCTGACCTGGGTGGTGCTGGCGCTGGTCCTGAAGCTCGATCCGTTCTGGGTCCAGGCCGGCGTGCTCTATGCGGCGCTGCCGATCGCGGCCAATGTCTTCGTCATTTCCGAACGCTTCGACACCGGCAGCCGCCCGATCGCGGCGGCGATCGTGATCTCGACCGCCGCAGCCGCCCTCACCTTCCCGCTAGCGATCTGGCTGATCTCGCCCTGAACCGCCATCATACGCGTCCGAAACCGCCTGTCCGGAGACGTTCATGCCCAGCCAGCTCTTCCAGCCCTTCGATCTCGGCGGCCTGCACCTTTCAAACCGAATCGTGATCGCGCCGATGTGCCAGTATTCGGCTGAAGACGGCTCGGCCACCGACTGGCACCTGATTCATCTCGGGAACCTCGCTCTGTCGGGCGCCGGCCTCCTGATCATCGAGGCGACCGCGGTCGAGGCGGACGGGCGGATCAGCCCGGACGATCTCGGCCTGTGGAGCGATGCCAACGAAGCGGCGCTGGCACGCGTGCTCGAAGCCGTCCGGCGCCATTCCGACATGCCTGTCGGCATCCAGCTCGGCCATGCCGGCCGCAAGGCCTCGGTCTATTCGCCCTGGACCGGCGGCGGCCAGCGCCCGCTGGAGGACCGCGGCTGGCAGACGCTCGCTCCCTCGGCGCTGCCGATGCAGGCCAAGGACCGGCCGCCGCTGCCGCTCGACGCCGCCGGTTTGAAGCGAATCCGCGAAGCCTTCGTTGCGACGGCACGCCGGGCGGTGCGGCTCGGCCTGCAGGCGATCGAGCTGCATTGCGCCCATGGCTACCTGCTGCACCAGTTCCTGTCTCAACTGGCGAACCAGCGCGACGATGCCTATGGCGGCTCGCTGGAGAACCGCATGCGCTTTCCGCTCGAGGTTTTCGACGCGGTGCGCGAGGCGGTTCCGGCCGCAATCCCGGTCGGCGTGCGCGTCTCCGGGACCGACTGGGTCGAGGGCGGCTGGGACATCGCGCAGACCGTCGCCTTCTCAGAGACGCTGAAGGCGCGCGGCGTCAGCTTCATCCATGTCTCCAGCGGCGGCGTCTCGGCTACGCAGAAGATTGCGCTGTCACCGGGCTACCAGGTGCCGCTGGCGCGGGCAGTGAAGGCGGCGACGGGCGTGCCGACCATCGCGGTCGGCCTGATCACCGATTATGAGCATGCCGAGGCGGTCGTCGCCGGTGGCGATGCCGACATGGTCGCGCTGGCGCGCGGCATCCTCTACGAGCCGCGCTGGCCCTGGCATGCCGCCGCCCATCTCGGCGCCAGCGTCAAGGCGCCGAAACAGTATCTGCGCTCGCAGCCGAGCCGGTTCCGGACCCTGTTCGAGAGCTGAGAGCCGGGCTTAATCGCCCGGCTGCGCGCCCTCATAGCCCTCGATGATGACGAGATCGACCGCGCCGACCTTGGCGAGATGTTGCACGGCGGCCTGGTACTCCGGCGAGTCGTAGCAGGCGCGCGCCGTCTCGATGTCCTTGAACTCGATGACGACATTGTGCTTGCGGCCTTCGCCGCGAGCGAGCTTGTACTCGCCGCCGCGCACGAGGAACTTCGCGCCGTATTTGGCGAAGGCGATGGCGTTGAGCGAGCGATAAGTGGCGTATTCCGACTCGTTCTGCACGTCGAGCCGGGCGATCCAGTAGCCTTTCGCCATGGTCAGGCTCCCTCGACAGCGATCAGGTCGATCTCGCCGGCGCCCTCGCGCAGCTTGCGCGCCTCGGCATATTCGGCCGAGAACAGATAGGCCTTGGCCGTCGCATAGTCGGGGAATTCGAGGACGACGTTGCGGGCCACGCCCACGCCCTCGCCGACCGTCATCTGGCCGCCGCGCACCAGAGGCGTGCCGCCATATTGCTTGATCGCCTCGGACGCCTTCGCGGCATAGACCGCCCATTGCGTCGCATTGGTCACCTTGGCGCGACCGATCACATATCCCTTGGGCATTGCCGTATCCGTATCCGATGGAAAGGAGGCCGGAGACTAAGCGGCGCTCGCGATCTCGTCCATGACCGCGGCGGCCGCTGCACGCGGGTCTGCCGCGCGGATGATGGGACGCCCGACGACGAGATGGTCGGCGCCGGCGCGGATCGCCTCGGCCGGTGTCAATGTCCGCTTCTGGTCGCCGACGGCGCTGCCGGCCGGGCGGATGCCGGGGGTGACGATCGCCATGTCCGGCCCGATCACATCGCGGACGATCTCGGTCTCGGCTGCGGAGCAGACGATGCCGTCGACCCCGGCGGTGCGGGCCTGCTGGGCGCGCATGCGCACGAGATCGCGTACCGCGAGCCCGTAGCCGGCATCCTTCAGGTCGCCATCGTCATAGGAGGTCAGGGCAGTGACGGCGAGCAGCTTCAGCGCCGCCTCGCCGCGCCCCTCGACCGCGCCGCGCATGGTCTGCGGATAGGCGTGCACGGTCAGGAAAGTGACGCCGAGCTTGGTCAGCGATTCGACCCCCTCGGTGACGGTGTTGCCGATGTCGTGGAGCTTGAGATCGAGGAAGACCTTCTTGCCCTCGGTCACGAGCTGGCGGGCGAGATCGAGCCCGCCGGCGAAAGCGAGCCGGTAGCCGATCTTGTAGAAGCTCGCCCCGTCGCCCAGCGTCGAGACGATGCGGTAGGCGTCCCAGACCGTCGGCACGTCCAGCGCGACGATCATGCGGTCCCGGAGATCATTGATCTTCTGCGTCATCGCCCTGCCCTCCACCTGCTCCTTGGTGAAAGGCACGATTCGAGTTGGCGCGCAAGGATTATCTCATTTTTGAGACAGGTCTTCTTTTCGAGCTGAGCGCAAAGGCGCGCCGCGGAACGCGTCACTCATCCTCGTCATGAGGCTTCGCCGCCAGCACCTGCGCGAACACTTGCGTCCAAACCTCCGGCGGCTGGGCACCGGACACCGCGAGCTTGCCGTCGACGATGAAGAAGGGCACGCCGGTGACGCCGACCTTCTGGGCGTGCGCCTCCAGCCCGATCACGGTCTCGCGCAATTCGTCATTGGCGAGCTCGTCACGCGCCGCCTGCTCGTCGAAGCCCTGCTCGGCGGCGATCGCGACCAGCGTCTCGATATCGCCGATGTCGCGCCCATCCTGCCAATAGGCCTTGAACAGCGCCGCGGTCATCTCGCCACCGCGCTGCACGGTCGCGGCAGCGGCGACGAGCATATGCGCCATGCGGGTATTGACGCTTTTCGTGACTTTCGCCCAGTTGAAGGTGACGCCGCTCTCCAGCGCCGCCTCGGACAGGCGCAGTTCGATCTCGCGGCGCTTGCCGGGGCCGAACTTGGCGTCGAGATAGGCGGTGCGGTCCATGCCCTCGGCCGGCATCTCCGGATTGAGCTCATAGGGCAGCCAGGTGATGGCGACGCGCTCGGTGAGGTTGTGGTTGGCGAGCGCGGTCTCGAGCCGGGTCTTGCCGATGAAGCACCAGGGGCAGGCGATGTCCGAGACGATCGCGAGCGGCAGCTTGTCCTGCATTGATGATCTCCGCTCAAACTGTTTGGACCGGGTCGCCGTAATGGGCGAGCAACGCGTCCGAAGTCAAAAGTGTCAGGCTCTCGGCCCGAGCCTGCGCGACCAGCATCCGGTCGAACGGGTCCTTGTGATGGCTCGGCAGCCTATCCAATACGAGTGCGTGCTCACCGAGCACCGGCATCTCGCGATAACCGTTGTCGAGCAGGCCACGCCGCAGAACCTGCAAACTGACCGAGAAATCCGCCCTTCCGAGGGCATTCTTGATCGCGATCTCCCACAGGCTGACGACGCTGAAGAGCAGTTCGTTGTCAGGATCCTGCAGCAGGTGCAGAGCTTTCGCGGACAGCCGGTGTGGTTGTCCCGCACTCCATAACAGCAAATGCGTATCCAGCAGCAGCTTCACGAACGGCTTTCGAACAGGCCAACGATCTCCTCGGCTCCCATTCGGTCGAAATCGTCAGGCACGCTGATCTCTCCATCCATGAAGCCTATGCGCCGAACCAATCGGAGCTCCCCCTCATCGAGCGGAACGAGCTTGACCATCGGCTTTCCGGCCTTGGCAATAACGACGCTCTCGCCCTTGGACACCCGCTCGACCAAGCGCGAGAGATTGGTCTTGGCTTCGTGGATGTTCACGGTCTTCATGTCCGCTCTCGAACTTAGTTCATCGGACTTAGTCTAGCACCTAGCCTTTGGGACCGATACCGCCGCCTATATCGGCGGATAGGCGTGGAGGTCGCCATGGCGATCCTCCGCGAAACCTTGCGCGCCGGGCGTCTCGCAGCCCGAAAGGAAGGCGGGTGCGACCGGAATCTTGCCGGCCCCGCCAGGGATGTCGAGGATATAGGTCGGCTGGCACAGGCCGGAAAGGTTGCCGCGCAGGCTTTTGACGAGGGCCTGCCCCTCGGCCAGCGACAGCCGGAAGTGAGATGTGCCCGGCGCGAGATCGGGGTGATGCAGGTAATAGGGCTTGACCCGGTTCTCGACGAAGGCGCGCATCAGCGCCGACAATGTCGCGATATCGGCGTTGACGCCCTTGAGCAGCACGCTCTGGCTGATCAGAACATGGCCGGCATCGGCGAGGCGCGCCAGCGCAGCCTTTGATTCCGCAGTGAACTCGCGCGGATGGTTGGCGTGGACAGCGATGTAGCTCGCCTTGCCGGGAATGCGCAGCGCGCGGGCGTAATCCTCGGTGATGCGTTCGGGCTGGACCATCGGCACGCGCGTATGCCAGCGCGCCACCTTGATCTGCGGGATCGCGGCAAGGCGCCTGGCCACCTCACGCACCCGCCTGCCTGAGAGGATCAGCGGGTCGCCGCCGGTCATGATCACCTCCCAGATCTCAGGGCGGGAAGCGAGATAAGCGAGCGCGGCCTCTAACTTGTCGCCGGTCAAGGCGTCGCCGCCGGGTCCGACCATCTCGCGGCGGAAGCAGAAGCGGCAATAGACCGGGCAGGCATGGACCAGCTTGAGCAAAGCCCGGTCGGGATAGCGGTGGACCACGCCCTCGACGGGCGAATGCGCCTCGTCGCCGATCGGATCGGCGAGTTCCTTCGGCAGCGTGGTCAGCTCGGCCGCAGCGGGAATGAACTGGCGGGCGATCGGATCGGCCTGGTCGGCCGGATCGATCAGCGCCGCGATCGCCGGCGTCACCGAGACGGCATAGCGCTTCGCCACTTCGCCCAGCGTCTGCCGCTTTTCAGGCGCGATAAGACCACGCTCGACGAGAGCGTCGAGCGTCCTGAGCGGCTGGCCGGGCGGCTGGTGGATCGTCATCGCCCTCCCCTGCCCGGTTCCGCGACCGGCGTCCAGAGCACATCCTCGATCCGGCGCGCGCCCGTGGCGAGCATGACGAGGCGATCGAAGCCGAGCGCGATGCCAGAGGATTGCGGCATCAGCGCGAGCGCAGCCAGGAAATCCTCGTCGATCGGATAGCGCTCGTCATAGATGCGCTGCTTCTCGTCCATGTCGGCCTCGAAACGCCGGCGCTGCTCGTCCGGGTCGGTCAGTTCGCCGAAGGCATTGGCGAGCTCGACGCCGCAAGCATAGAGCTCGAAGCGCTCGGCGACCCGCGGATCACCCGGCTTGGGCCGAGCCAGCGCCGCCTCCGAGATCGGGTACTCGCACAGGATGGTGGCGCGGCCGCGACCGAGCTGCGGCTCGACCTTCTCGGAGAGGACGCGGCTGAAGACGTCGGACCAGCTGTCGTCCTCGGCGAGACGGATGCCGGCGCCCCGCGCCTGCGCGGCCAGCGCTTCGCGATCGGTCGCTCCGTCGTCCGCGATCGTCGCCAGCAGATCGATGCCCGCATGGCGGGCGAAAGCCTCGTGCAAGGTCACGCGCTCAGGCTCGGCGAAGGGATCGACCTCGCTGCCGCGCCAGCGCAGGATGGTCGTGCCGGCAGCACGGGCAGCCTCGGCGAGCAGTGCCGCGCAGTCCCGCATCAGCGCCTCGTAATCCTCCCCGGCGCGATACCATTCCAGCATGGTGAATTCGGGATGGTGCAGCGCGGTGCGCTCGCGATTGCGGAAGACGCGGGCGAAATCGAAGATTCGCGGCTCACCCGCCGCCAGCAGCTTCTTGGCGGCGAATTCCGGCGAGGTGTGGAGATAATAGGGGTGGCCGGCGCCAGCATCGTCGATCAGCGTCGTGGCAAAGCCGTGCAGATGCGTCTCGTTGCCCGGCGAAAATTGAAGGATCGCGGCCTCGACCTCAATAAAGTCGCGCGCCTCGAACCAGCGACGCAGCGCCGCCTTGATCCGACTACGGGCAAGGAGCATGGGGCGCCGGTCGGCATGAACGTCCGGCCGCCAGAAGGGCGGATGGCTCTGGCTCATCACATCTCTCTATAGCGAAAGCCACGCAAACCGGCCTGCGCGCTTCCGTTTGCGCCTCGAATGCGGTAGTGGCGCGGCACAGGAATTCGGATAGCGCGCGGACGCAGCCCGCGCCAGCCAAGGAAATCACACGTGGTCAAGGTCATCGCCTCCTCCGTCCGCAAGGGCAACGTCCTCGAACTCGACGGTCATCTCTGCACAGTCATCTCTGCCGAGAGCTTCTTCCCGGGCAAGGGCACGCCGACAACCCAGATCGACATGCGCCGGATCGCCGACGGCGTGAAGATGACCCAGCGCTACAAGACGACGGAACAGGTCGAGCGCGCCTATGTCGAGGATCGCGACTTCACCTATCTCTACCAGGACGGCGAGCAGTACGTCTTCATGAACCCCGAGACCTACGACCAAATCCCGGTCGACGGCGACGTGGTCGGCGACATGGCGCCCTATCTCCAGGAAGGCATGAAGGTCACGCTTTCGGTGTTCGAGGACCGGGCCGTCGCGATCGAGTTGCCGCAGCGCGTCACGGTCGAGGTCGCCGAGACCGAGCCGGTGACCAAGGGCCAGACGGCCTCCTCCTCCTACAAGCCGGCGATCCTCACCAACGGCGTGCGCACCGCCGTGCCGCCCCATATCGGCGCTGGCACCCGTATCGTGGTGATGACGGCCGACGGCTCCTATGTCGAGCGCGCCAAGGACTGACGCCGCCCCCCGCTGACATCGGCGGAGAAAGGCTTATATCGGCAGACGCAGCGGGCCCTTTCCGGGCCCGTTTTCGTTGTCGAGGAGCCACCATGCCGCTTTCCGCCTATGACGCCGTCTTCCCCGGTTTCATCCAGACCCTGAAGGCGCTCGACGCCATCCTCGACAAGGCGGTGGCGGAGGCGTCCGAGCGCAAGATCCAGACGGAGGTGCTGCTGGCGAGCCGGCTTGCGCCTGACATGCTGTCCTTCACCCGGCAGCTCCAATTGATGTCGGACTTCGCCAAGAACGCCGCGGCCCGCGTGAGCGGAGCCGAGAATCCGCGTTTTCCCGACGAGGAGAAGAGCTTCGAGGAGCTGAAGGCGCGGATCGCCAGGACCCTCGACTTCATCGCCTCGGTCGACAAGGCGGCGCTCGACGCCGGGCTCGACAAGGACGTCACTTTCCCGCGCGGCCCCTCGGCGACCGTGACGATGAAGGGCGCCGACTACCTCACGCGTTTTGCCGTGCCGAACTTCTATTTCCACGCCACGACCGCCTACGACATCCTGCGCGAGAACGGCTTCCAGATCGGCAAGCAGGACTTTTTGAAGGGCGTGTTCGACGCCTAAGCTTCGGCTCTCCAGCAAGCACCTCACAAATAGGGCGAGCAGAGCCAGAGCATCCGGTCGAGCAGGCGCAAGGGGAAGGGCCGCGCCCGCAGCTCCTTCAGCGTGACCGGATGCGCCCCGACGATCGCGGCATCGATGCGCTCCTCGATGCCGCGGGCGAAGCTTTCGTCGAGCACTTCGAGATCGATCTCGAAATTCAGCCGTAGCGAGCGGGCATCGAGATTGGACGAGCCGACATAGGCCCAGGCCCCGTCGATCGCGAGCAGCTTGGAATGATCGAAGGAGCCGGTGGCGCGCCAGACCTTGCAGCCGTCCTTCAGCACCTGGTCGAACTGCGCCCGCATGGCCCGGTCGACCAGGACGAGATTGTTGACATCGGGCACGACGATGTCGATGGCGACCCCGCGCCGCGCCGCGGTGACCAGCGCGCTGATCAATTCACGATCCGGCAGGAAATAGGGCGACATGATCCGGATGGACTCCCGGGCCACGGAGAAGGCGCCGATCAGCAGCTTGTGGTTGGTCTCCAGGCTGGCGTCGGGGCCGGAGGCCACGGCGCGCATCAGCACGAGCGGGCCCTGCGAGGCCGCCCGCGGCGTGACCGCCCAGGCATCGCCGGTGAGTTCCTCGTCCGAGGCGAAGCGCCAATCCTCGGCGGCGACGCCGAACAAATCCTCGACGACCGGCCCCTCGACGCGGAAATGCGTGTCGTGCCCAGCGGCTTCGCCGGCGAATTCGGTGGTGAAACCCTGGCGGATGTTCATGCCGCCGGCGAAGGCGATGCGGCCGTCGACGATCAACAGCTTGCGGTGGGTGCGCAGGTTCGCATAGGGCAGCCGCAGGCCCATGATGATGTTGCCGTTGAAGACGTCGACCGGTACGCCGCCCTTCTGCAGATAGCCGACGATGCTCGGCACCGAATAGCGCGCGCCGACGGCGTCGATCAGCACGCGCACCGCGATGCCGCGCCTGACAGCCTCGATCAGCGCGTCAGCGATACGCAGGCCGATGGGATCGCGATCGAAAATATAGGTCTCCAGGATGATCGAGCGCTCGGCTGCCGCGATCGCCGCGATCATCGCAGAATAGGCCTCGTCGCCGGTCCTGAGCACCGCGATCGCGTTGCCGGTCTTGAGATGGCGAAGCGTCGCCTTGTCGCCCAGCGTCTTCAGCGCGGCGAAGCGGCGCCCGACATCGCCAGCGACTTCGGCATCCGAGACCTCGAATGTCTGCGCGAGCGGATAGGCGCCGAGCTTCGGCTTGCGCTGTGAGACGATCGCAGCGCGGCGGATACGGTTGATGCCGCCGACCGCATAGATCAGCGGCCCGACGATCGGCGAAAGCACGATGACGCCGACCCAGCCGATGGCGGCGCGGACCTCGTCCTTGGTCATCGCGGCATGGCTCGCCGCGACCACGGTCAGCACCAGCGAGGCAAAGCCGAGGATATGCGGCCAGTAGACGGACAGAATCTCCCACATATCGGCGACTATCGCATGGGAAATGAAACCGGCAATGCGATCAGCCGGCTATCGCGGCGCACCGACTTTCATGGCAGAGGCCCCTTGCAAAGGCAGGATCATAATCCCATATCCCGGTCACGGCGATGTCGAGGGCGTTCCACTGTCCTCCGTCCCGTTGAAGACGGCCATGAGCCCGAAGGTAGCGACGCCGGATGTACGCGCGCCCTTCCGGACATGGCCGTTGGCGTTTCTGGACCACGTCATGCTCGGGCTTGTTCCGAGCATCTCAGGCCGGAGGAGGCTCCGACCACCGCCTTATCGTCCTGAGATTCTCGGGTCTGCGCTCCGCTCCGCCCGAGAATGACGAGGCCTGCTACTGCGAATTCCCCTGCAGGAACGGATTGGCCTTGCGCTCTTCGCCGAGCGTGCTCGCCGGGCCATGGCCGGGCAGGAACTGGACGTCGTCGCCGAGCGGCAAGAGCTTGCCCTTGATCCCCGTGATCAGGTCCTTGTGGTTGCCATAGGGGAAATCGGTGCGGCCGACCGAGCCGGCGAAGATGGTGTCGCCTGCGAGCAGGAAGCGCAGATCCTTCTGGAACAGCGTGACATGGCCGGGCGTATGCCCCGGCACATGCTGGACGGAGAATTCGATATCGCCGACCGAGACATTCTCGCCTTCAGTGAGCCAGCGCGTCGGCGTCACCGCCTGGACGCCGCGCATCTCGAACATCAGGCCCTGCTGCGGCAGCGCGTCGAGCAGGAATTTGTCGGCCTCGTGCGGGCCGATGATCGGCAGGTTCAGCACGCCGGCGAGCTCGGCTGCGCCGCCGGCATGGTCGATATGGCCATGCGTCAGCCAGATCGCGACCGGCGTGACCCCGAGCCCCTTCAACGCGCCGCGGATGCGCTCGACATCGCCGCCGGGATCGACGACCGCCGCCTCCTTGGTGCGCGTGCACCAGACGATCGAGCAGTTCTGCTGGAAGGGCGTCACCGGCACGACGGCGATGCCGAGCGGGCTTTCTGGCTGTTCGGTCATCGCATGCCTTTCCTCGGGAGAACCGGAGCTGTCTACCGGCCGCCGCAGCGATTGGCGAGCAGCACGCGGTAATCAGCGAGCGACTGATCCATCTGGGCGACATTCTCCTCGCGCTGCCTGCCGGTCTGGCAGGTGGCGAAAACGGAGCGCGCCTTCTGCATGAAGGTCACGTGATCACGCCAGGCGGCGCATTGCGTCGCCTGGTCGGCCGTCGCGACCTGCTGCATCTTGTACTGGCGCTGGCGCATCGCCGCCTCGTTCTGGAACAGGTCGCGCGTGCAGGTCGCTGGAACGGCACGAGGCTGTGCCAGCGCCAAAGTCGGAACAAGGGTCAGCAGGACGGCAGCGGCAACGCGAACGATCATCCGAGATTCAGCTCCTTGAAGAAGTCGTTGCCCTTATCGTCGATGACGATGAAGGCCGGGAAATCCTCGACCTCGATGCGCCAGACCGCCTCCATGCCGAGCTCGGGATATTCGAGCACCTCGACCTTGCGGATGCAGTCCTGGGCGAGGCGCGCCGCCGGACCGCCGATCGAGCCGAGATAGAAGCCGCCATGGGTCTTGCAGGCCTCGCGGACCTGGGCCGAGCGGTTGCCCTTGGCCAGCATCACCATCGAACCGCCGAAGGACTGGAACTGGTCGACGAAAGAATCCATCCGGCCGGCCGTGGTCGGGCCGAAGGAGCCGGAGGCGAAGCCCTCCGGGGTCTTGGCCGGGCCGGCGTAATAGACCGGGTGGTTCTTCAGATAGTCCGGCATGCCTTGGCCGTTCTCCAGCCGCTCGCGGATCTTGGCATGGGCCGAGTCGCGCGCGACGATGATCGTTCCGGTCAGCGAGAGCCGGGTCTTCACCGGGTATTTCGTCAATGTGGCGAGAATCTCGCTCATCGGCCGGTTGAGGTCGATCTTGACGACGTCGCCGCCAAGCTTGGCCTCGTCGATCTCCGGCAGGTACTTCGAGGGATCGGTCTCCAGCGCCTCCAGGAAGATGCCGTCCCTGGTGATCTTGCCCTTGGCCTGGCGGTCGGCCGAGCAGGAGACGCCGAGGCCGATCGGCAACGAGGCGCCATGCCGCGGCAGGCGGATGACGCGCACGTCATGGCAGAAATACTTGCCGCCAAACTGGGCGCCGACGCCGAGCGCCTGCGTCAGCTTGTGGACCTCTTCTTCCATCTCGATATCGCGGAAGGCGTGACCGGAGGGCGAACCCTTCGTCGGCAGCGCGTCGAGATATTTGGTCGAGGCGAGCTTGACGGTCTTGAGGTTCTGCTCCGCCGAGGTGCCGCCAATGACGATGGCGAGGTGGTAGGGCGGACAGGCGGCGGTGCCGAGCGTCAGGATCTTCTCCTTCAGGAACGCGATCATGCGATCCTTGGTGAGAAGCGAGGGCGTCGCCTGGAACAGGAAGGTCTTGTTGGCCGAGCCGCCGCCCTTGGCGACGAAGAGGAATTTGTAGGCGTCCTCACCCTCCGCATAGATGTCGATCTGCGCCGGCAGATTGGTCGCGGTGTTCTTCTCCTCGAACATGGAGAGCGGGGCGACCTGGGAATAGCGCAGATTGCGCTTGAGATAAGCGTCGTAGACGCCCTCGCCGAGCGCCGCCTCGTCGTCGCCCTCGGTCCAGACCTTGCGGCCCTTCTTGCCCATGATGATCGCCGTGCCGGTGTCCTGGCACATCGGCAGCACGCCGCCGGCGGCGATATTGGCGTTCTTGAGCAGGTCATAGGCGACGAAGCGGTCGTTCCCGGTCGCCTCGGGATCGTCGAGGATCTTGGCAAGCTGGGCGAGATGGCCGGGCCGCAGCAGATGATTGATGTCGACGAAAGCCTGCTCGGAGAGCTTCCGGATCGCCTCGCGCGAGACGCTCAGGACCTCGCGCCCGCCGACCGTCTCGACGCTGACGCCGTCGCTGCCGAGCGAGCGGTAGGGCGTCTTGTCCTCGCCGAGGGGGAAGAGATCGACATGGATATAGGCCATCGGCGGCACTCCGCGGTTCGACGGCGCCGCGGGCGGCGCCTGTTTCGCCGCGTCATAGCCCCTCGGGGCAAGGCCTCCAAGCCCAGACTGAAATCATTCCAAGTCGAGGCGGCGGTCGATTGCCGGGTCAAGCCGCCTTGGCAGCGGTCTCCGCCAGGATCGCGTAGATCGCGGCCGGATCATGCGCATGGCGTACCTGCTCCAGCACCGCCTGGTTGCGCAGCACGCGGGCGACGCGGGCCAGCGCCTTGAGATGGTCCGCCCCCGCTCCTTCCGGTGCGATCAGCACGAAGATGATGTCGACCGGCTGGCCGTCCAGCGCCTCGAAGTCGATCGCCTTCTCGGCGCGAGCGAACAGGCCGACGAGCCGGTCGATCCCGGCCATGCGGCCATGCGGAATCGCGATGCCGTCGCCGATGCCGGTCGAGCCGAGGCGTTCGCGCTGGAGCAAGGCTTCGAACAGTTCGCGCTCGGGAAGGCCAGTGAGCAGGGCGGCATGCTGTGCCAGTTCCTGCAGGGCCTGCTTCTTGCTGTTGGCGCGCAGCGGCGAAATCACCGCATCGGGCCGGAGAAGATCGGTCAGCGTCATAGGCCAATCCATGCATGTCCCGTGCCGGAACGCGGGCGCCGCCGGCATCCCGGCCAGCACCCGAATTCCATCAGCGGCGGGACTTCAAGAAAGAGAAGCCGGCGGATCGATCCAGCCGATATTGCCGTCGCGGCGGCGGTATACGACGTTCATGCGGCCATTGCCAGCATGGCGGAAGATAACCACAGGCGCGCCGGTCAGATCGAGCTCGGCGACCGCGTCGACGACCGTCATCTGGTGCAGGGATTTGGTCGATTCGGCCACGATCACCGGGTTCTCGCCGACCTGATCGGCCTCGTAGTCCTCGATCTCGTCGTCGGGAGCGGCGATGACATAGCTGGGGATTTCCATCACCGGTTCACGCCCATTGGCAGCAGCGGCGCGGTCCTTCAGCCGACGCTTGTAGCGGCGCAGCCGCTTCTCGATACGCTCGGCCATCTTGTCGAGGCTGGCATAGGGATCATGCGCGGTGGCGGAGGCTTCAAGCGTGATGCCGGAAGATAGGTGCAGGACGCCATCGGTCTTGAAGGCGGTGCCGTCCTTGCCGACGGTGACATGGCCCTGGTAGCCGCCTTCGTAGTACTTGCCCAACGCTGCGGCGACCCTGGCTTCGGCCTGCCCACGCAGGGCCTCGCCGACATCGAGATTCTTGCCGGAGATTCGCAAGCTCATGGAGTGCTTCCCCTTCTTGTCGCCATGGTCAGTAGCCGACCATCTCAAGGAGGTAAGAACGCCCTCATGGGGTTGTCAATGTGCGGAACGGCGCAGTTGCGCGGGCGGCAGGGCGAAACTGCGAACCGCTCATGATGTCATGCGCACCTTGTGCTGCAGCGCAAAATCGCCCTGACGGAGCGCTCCTGTCAGCGTCCGGCCAGCGCCATAGCCGCCTTCTCGCGGCGGCGTTCCATCGAGGAGGGAATGCGTAGCGATTCCCTGTACTTCGCCACGGTTCGCCGGGCGATGTCGATCCCGTTTGCCTTCAGCTTCACGACGATGGCGTCGTCCGAAAGCACGTCCTTTGGCGGCTCGTCGTCGATCATCTGCTTGATGCGGTGCCGCACGGCTTCGGCCGAGTGCGCCTCGCCATAGCCGGTGGCGGCGATCGCAGCGGAAAAGAAGTATTTCATCTCGAAGACCCCGCGCGAGCAGGCGAGGTACTTGTTCGAGGTGACGCGCGAGACCGTCGATTCGTGCATGCCGATCGCGTCGGCGACGGTCTTGAGGTTGAGCGGACGCAAATGCTCGACGCCATGGGCGAAGAAACCGTCCTGCTGGCGCACGATCTCGCTGGCGACCTTGAGGATCGTGCGGGCGCGCTGCTCGAGCGAACGGGTCAGCCAGTTCGCCGTCTGCAGACATTCGGCGATGAAGGCCTTGTCCGCATCGTTGCGCGCCGATTTCGAGACGCGAGCATGATAGGTCTGGTTGACCAGCACGCGCGGCAGCGTGTCGGGATTGAGATCGACCAGCCAGGAGCCATCAGGCGCGGCGCGGATGAAGACGTCCGGCACGACGGTCTCCGCCGCCGAGCCGCCGAAGGCGCGCCCCGGCTTGGGATCGAGCCGCCGGATCTCGGCGACCATGTCGGCGATGTCCTCGTCGTCGACGCCGCAAATGCGCTTTAGGGCGGCATAGTCGCGGCGGGCGAGCAGCGGCAGGTTGGCGATCAGGGCCTGCATCGCCGGATCGTAGCGGTTGCGGTCGCGCAGCTGGATCGCCAGGCATTCGCCGACATCGCGGGCGGCGACGCCGCTCGGATCGAAGCCCTGGACGATGGCGAGGACCTGCTCGACGCGTACGAGATCGACGCCGAGGCGCTCGGCGATGTCGGCCGGCGGCTCGGTCAGATAGCCGGAATCGTCGACGCCATCGATGATGTGGCTGCCGATCAGCCGCTCGGCCTGTCCGCTGACGGCAAGGTCGAGCTGGGCGCTGAGATGGTCATGCAGCGAGATCTCGCTGGTCAGGCCGCTTTCGAAGCCTTCCGGCCCTTCGTCGAAGGAGCCGCCGGAGCCGCTGTAGGCGCCGCCGATTATCGGCAGGCTGTCCGCGCCTTGCGTCTCCAGGCGCGCCGCCTTGGGCTGCTCGTTCTGGAAGACGTTGTCGAGCCCGGTGCCAAGCCTGCCCTCCATTCCTTCCTGGGTGTTGAGGCTCTCCGCGCGGGCATAAGTCTCGGCGTCGGCAGCAAGCGGGCTTTCGCCGGAGCCGTTGAGCGCAGCAGACTCCGGCGTCTCATCGCCGCGCTCGAGCAACGGATTGCGCTCCAGCTCGCCTTCGACGAAACTCTGCAATTCGAGATGGGAGAGCTGGAGCAGCTTGATCGCCTGCAGCAATTGCGGCGTCATCACCAGGGACTGGCCCTGGCGCAGCTCCATGCGTGGCATCATCGCCATCGCGATCCCGACTCCTTAGCCTGCGGCAATTCGGCACGGTTCTTGCCTGTGAAACAGACTAGCCGCCGAGCGTGGCCGCGTCAAAGCCCTGAGCGGGCTTTTGCGTCGGGAAGTTAATGCACCGCAACATCGCCGGACGCGATGGCCTAAGCGCCGGCTGTCTCAGAGCCGGAAATCCTCGCCGAGATAGACGCGGCGGACATCGGCATTGGCGATGATTTCGGCCGGCGAGCCTTCGGTCAGCACCCGGCCGGAATGGATGATGTAGGCGCGATCGACCAGGCCGAGCGTCTCGCGGACGTTGTGGTCGGTGATCAGCACGCCGATGCCGCGATCGGTCAATTGCCGCACCAACTCCTGGATGTCGCCGACCGCGATCGGGTCGATGCCGGCGAAAGGCTCGTCGAGCAGGATGAAGGAGGGCCGGCCGGCCAGCGCGCGGGCAATCTCGCAGCGGCGGCGCTCACCGCCGGAGAGCGCGATCGAGGGAGCCTTGCGCAGGCGGGTGATGTTGAACTCGTCGAGCAGCTTGTCGAGCTCACGCTCGCGCTTCTTGCGATTCGGTTCGACGACTTCGAGGACCGCGCGAATATTGTCCTCGACCGAGAGGCCGCGGAAGATCGAGGCTTCCTGCGGGAGATAGCCAATGCCGAGCCGGGCACGCTGGTACATCGGCAGGTTGGTGATGTCGTTCCCTTCGAGCGAGATCACCCCCATATCGGCGCTGACCAGGCCGGTGATCATGTAGAAGATCGTGGTCTTGCCGGCGCCGTTCGGCCCGAGCAGGCCGACAGCCTCGCCATTGCGGACATAGAGCGAGGCCTCGCTCACGACATTGCGGGCGCCATAAGTCTTGCGCAGGCCGCTGACGGCGAGGATGCCGGCGCCGCCGACGGCACTGGCGATGGGACCTGCATCCGCTTCGTCCTCGGCCTCCTGCTTGCCCTTGCCGAAGAGCCTGGCGAACAGGCCCGGTCGCGCCGCCGGCGCCGTCTTGGCCGGCCGCGTCGGATTAGGCTGCGCCTGCGCAGCCTCGGGAGGCGGGGAGATGGATACCGTCACAGGAGGAAGCGCGAGGTTCTGGCGTTCGACATGGGTCCGCTCTGGTATGCGAGGCGCGCCGAACTGGCAACGCCTTCTTGCAGCCGCCCCTGCCGCAAAGGAAGATCAGTTGGTCGGCGCGGCGGCCGGCTTGGCGCCCGCCTTGTTGTCCTTCTTGTCCTTGCCTTCCTCGCCCTGGTTCGGCACGAAGAAGCCCTGGACACGCCCGCTCGACGTCACGTTGGCGACGCCGGTCTCGGTGTTATAGACGAGCTTGTCGCCGCGGGTGATGTTCGGGCCGTCGTTCAGGGCGACATTGCCGGTCATGATCACCTGATTGTTGGCGCGGTCGAAGACGGCATTGTCCGAAGTCGCAGCCTGGGTCTTCGAGACGACGGTGACCGGGCCGTTGCATTCGATGCGCTTGATCGCGCCGTCATTGCCGCCCTGCCCCTGGGCGGCCGGCTGAGCCGGCTTGGGCGTGCCGCCCTGCCCGCGGCCTTCATAGAACACCGTCATCACCGAGCAACGCACCGTCGTCTCGCCCTGCACGGCGACGACATTGCCGGAGAAGACCGCCTTGTTGTCCTTGTCGAGCACATCGAGCTTGTTGGCGTCGATCTTGATCGGCTCCTTGCTGTCGCCGCCCATGCCGCCGAAGGGCGAGCCCGGCGCGCCGCCACGCGGCTTGGCCGGCTTGGCCGGCGTCGCGGCTGCGGGGGCCGAGCCGGAGCGGGCCGGCGGCTGCTGAGCGAGGGCTGCGGCGGACAGGGCCGGCGCGATCAGGGCGGTAAGAGCGAGAACGAAAGGTTTCATCGGCGGTCCGTCACTGGTCTCTTATGGCCTCACGGCTTCACAGCCGGGCTCAGGGCTTCGAGATTGGGTGTGCTGCCCTCGCGCTCGGGCCCGGCCAGGCTGCGCGCCGGCGCGTTCTCGATCAGGACGTGGACGCGCCCTTCGAAGGTGATGAGCGCACCGTTGTCCTTCACGTCGAGCGTGTCGGCATCGACCGTGGTCGTGCCGAGATTGACCTTGACCGGCTCGCGCGAATTGACGGTCCCGCCCTTGAAGTCGACATCGGCCGTGCGCATGCGGATATCATAGCCCGAATCGGTGCGGATCTTCACATCGTCGACCAGCTTCAGCTTTTCCTTCTGCTGGTCGAAATGGCCGCTTTGGGCGTTGATGTTGATCCAGCCCTCGTTCTTCATCAGCACGCGGGCGGTCATCTTGACCAGCTCGATCTGCGTGGGATTGCGCACGTCCTGCAGGGCCGAATCCGCCGTGACCTCGTAAGGGCTGCTGTCCTTGCGGTAGCCGGCGAGCTTCGGCGCCTCCATCACGACCTTGCCGCCGGACATGCTGATTCCGCCGAGCGAGACATTGCCGACATGGCGCAGCGGATTGAGGAAGGGCACCACGATCAGCCCGACCACCGCGACCGCGGCCCCGACCGGGATCAGCAGCCGCAGCACGCGCACGAGCGCAGAATGCCGGCGCGCCGCCCGGAAGGCGCTCTGCCGCAACTGCGCCCGAATGGCCGCCGGGCTGCGGGTCTCAGGGGATGTGATCGCCAAGCTCATGCCCGCCCATTGCCAGCCACCAGCGGCTTTTTCATGTCAGACCGGCGCGCGCCGACGGGCACCCGCAGCCGATCGGACGACCGCCCGATACATGGCCTAGTTCAAATACCTCAAATTTACGTATGCGCGAAGATGTCGACTTCTGGCCAGCCGGCAAGATCGAGTTCGGCGCGCGTCGGCAGGAAATCGAAGCAGGCCTTGGCGAGATGCGCGCGCCCCTCGCGTTCCAGCATCGTGTCGAGCTTCGCCTTCAAGGCATGGAGATGCAGCACGTCGGAGGCGGCATAGCCCAGCTGCGCTTCGGTGAGCGTGTCTGCGCCCCAGTCGGAGGATTGCTGCTGCTTCGACAATTCGACGCCGAGCAATTCGCGGACGAGGTCCTTAAGGCCGTGCCGGTCGGTATAGGTGCGGACCAGCTTGGAGGCGATCTTGGTGCAGTAGACCGGCGCGGTGACGACGCCAAATGCGTTCTCCAGCGCAGCGATGTCGAAGCGGGCGAAGTGGAAGAGCTTCAGCACGCTCGCGTCGGAGAGGATGCGGCAGAGATTGGCCGGGGCCGGTGCGCCCTTCGGGATCTGCACGACATCGGCGGTGCCGTCCCCGCGCGAGAGCTGCACCACGCAGAGCCGGTCGCGCTGCGGGTTGAGGCCCAGCGTCTCGGTGTCGATCGCCAGAATCGGCCCCGGCTCGAAGCCATCGGGAAGATCGCCGCGGTGCAGACGAATGGTCATGCCCAAAACCTCGCTCGGCGGCGCGACGGCGCCGCTCAGTCAACTCGCCATCCGCCAGCCAGGCCGAATGGCCTCCTCGAAAATCCGGAGAACGCCTCGCAGCTAGCGGCGCGCCTCACCGCATTCAAGCCTTTTCTCTGCCAGAACAACCGGTTCGCGCGGATTAACCTTTTATTCACCATAAGCTTCATTCGAACGCCCGAGCATGCAAGGATGCAGGATCGGAGCTTGACCCATGTCCGCGATCCGCCTGTTCACCGATCTCGATGGCCGAATCGGCCTGCGCCAGTTCTGGCTCGGCAGCATCGCGCTCGCTTTCTGCCTGCTGGCGATCCAGTGGGGCGCGCCACAGATCACCGACAAGCGCTCGGCGACGATGATCGTCGCCTTTGCCAATACCTTCGCCCTGTTCCCCTGGGCGGCGCTGGCGGCCAAGCGCGCCACCGACCGAGGTGGCTCGTCGCTGTTCGGCATCCTCCTGGTCTGCGCCATCGTGTTGCCGCGCGAGTTGCAGCCCCTGCTCGGCTATGCCTGGGCGCCCTCGCTCATCGCGATCTCGACGATCGCCTGGCTGGTCGCGCTGGTCGATCTCGGGCTGATGCCGAGTGTCGACCGCGATGCGCCGCTTGCGGAGCAAACCGGGGCTGCTAAACGGGCGTCATGAGCCTGAGCACCCCCGCCCCTCTCGACTTCGACCCCACCGATCCGATCGCCCTCACCCAGGCCTTGGTGCGCTGCCCGTCGGTGACGCCGGCCGAAGGCGGCGCGCTCGCGCTGCTCGGCGCCGTGCTAAGTGCCGAGGGCTTCAACGTCGAGCGGCCGGTCTTCTCCGAACCCGGCATGCCCGATATCGAGAACCTCTATGCCCGCATCGGCAACGAGGGGCCGGTTTTCGTCATCGCCGGCCACACCGACGTCGTCCCGCCCGGTGACCTCTCCGCCTGGACGCGCGATCCATTCTCAGCCGAGATCGAAGGCGGCGTGCTCTATGGCCGGGGCGCCTGCGACATGAAGGGCGGGCTCGCCGCCATGGTGGCCGCTGCGATCCGCTATCGCCGCGCGAACCCGGATGCGCCGGGCTCGATCGCCTTCCTCGTCACCGGCGACGAGGAGGGCCCTGCCGTCAACGGTACGGTCAAGCTGCTGGCCTGGGCCGACCAGCGCGGCGAGCGTTTCGACCATTGCCTGCTCGGCGAGCCAACCAACCCGGCCGCGATGAGCGACATGATCAAGATCGGCCGGCGCGGCTCGCTGACCGGCAAGCTCACCGTCCAGGGCGTGCAGGGCCATGTCGGCTATCCGCATCTGGCCCAGAACCCGATCCGCGGCATGGTCCGGCTGCTCGCCGGACTCGAGGCGAGCCCGCTCGATGCTGGCACCGAGCATTTCGACCCGAGCAATCTCGAAATAACGACACTCGATGTCGGCAATCCCGCGACCAATGTGATCCCGGCGCAGGCCAGGGCCGTGTTCAACATCCGCTTCAACGATCTCTGGACACCGGAGACGCTTGCTGCCGAGATCGAGCGGCGGCTGCGCGATGCGGCCGGCAATACCGTGCGTTTCGAACTCGGCTTTGAGCCGACCAACGCTGTCGCCTTCCTGACCCAGCCGGGCCCATTCGTCGCGATGGTCGCGGATGCCGTTGCCGCCGAGACCGGCAAGCGCCCTGCCCTGTCGACGACCGGCGGCACCTCTGACGCCCGCTTCATCAAGAACTATTGCCCGGTGGTCGAATACGGCGTCGTCGGCCGGACCATGCACCAGATCGACGAACGGGTCGCCATCGCCGATCTCGTGACGCTGGAGCGGATCACGCATCGTTTACTGACGGACTATTTCGCCGCAGTGCGGCGCGCTTGACGGAACCGACCCTGACGGCCACAGTTAGACGAAAGTCTAATATCGTGACGTCCGGAGGGTTGGGCCATGAGGCTTGCTGCCGACGATGTGACGCGATCGCTCGCCGCCTCATGGCGATTGCTGTGGGCCGACGCGAAAGCCCTGCCTGATCTCGACCTCAGCCGCGACGGCTTCTGGCGCTCCTATCTCGCACTCATCCTCACCGTTCCCTCGATGATCCCCGTGCTGGCGGCCGAGCGAACGCTCGCGGGCCTCCCGAACAGCGGCGGGCTCTTCGACGCCCCCGGGCTCCTCGCGGCAGTGGTCACCGCCGAGATGCTGGCGGTCCTGGCCGTGCCGGCAGTGCTGGTCGCGATTGCGCCGAACCTCGCCCAGAATCCGCGCTTTACCGGCTTCATCATCGCCTGGAACTGGGCTGGCATCCTTTCCGCGGCGTTGATGGCCGTGCCGGCGACGGTGTTCGCGCTGGGCTGGTCCAATCCGGGCATCGCCACCTTCCAAACCCTCGCCTTCGCGACGATCGTGCTGAGGCTGCGCTATTGCGTGGCGCGCGCCGCCTTCGGCGCCGAGAGCGGTGTCGCCGGAGCGGTCACCTGCGCCAGCCTGCTGGCGGATTACTCCGTCATCCGGACTTTTGGGCTGGCCGGCTTCTGATCCGGCTCTAGTAGTCCACGCCGGCGAGATAGAGCCCGCAGGGCGGCGCCAGCGCCGCGCATTGCGAGCGGTCGCGCGCCGCCAGCACCTTGCCGACCTTGTTCTCCGGCCAGCGCCCCATGCCGACCATCTTCAGGCAGCCGACCATGGAGCGGACCTGATGATGCAGGAAGGAGCGGGCATGGACATAGGCGACGATCTCCGCCCCCTCGCGCCGGCAATCGAACCGGTCGAGCGTGCGCAGCGGGCTGTTGGCCTGGCATTCGGCGGCGCGGAAGGTGGTGAAGTCGTGATGGCCGATAAGCGCCTTGGCGGCACGGTCCATCGCCTCATGGTCGAGCTTGACCGGGACGTGCCAGACCCGGTTCGCATCAAGCGCCGGTTGCGCCCGCCGGTCGAGGATTCGGTAGATGTAATAGCGCCGCGTCGCCGAGATGCGGGCGTCGAACGTGTCCGGCACCGCCTCGGCGCTCAGCACCGCCACCGGCAGACGCTTCAGCCTCGCATTGCTGGCGTCGCGCACGACATCGGTGCGCCATTCCTTGTCGAGATCGACATGCGCGACCTGATGGGTGGCATGGACGCCGGCATCAGTCCGCCCGGCGCAATGCAGGCGCACGGCATGGCCGCAGAAGGCCTCGATCGCTTCCTCGACGCTCTGCTGCACCGACGGCCCGTTGAGCTGGCGCTGCCAGCCCGAGAAGGGCGTGCCGTCATATTCGATGACGAGCTTGTAGCGGCGCATCGCTCTAGAGCTTCGCGCCCGCGCCGAGCCTGGCTCCACGCAGGAACTCCTGGACGCTCATCGGCCCCTTGCCGGCGCGCTGGACCTGGAGGAGCTTCACCGCCCCGACTGCGCAGGCGACCGTGCCGTCATCGTCGAGCAGCGTGCCCGGCTCGGCCGCGCCGCCGGCACGGGCGGTGCGCAGCAATTTCAGCCGCTCCGGGCCCTTGCCGAGATCGACCTCGATGAAGGCGCCCGGGAAGGGCGAGAGGCCGCGCACGACGTCATGGACCTGCTGCGCCGGCCGGTTCCAGCTCAGCTTGGCCTCGTCATTGCCGATCTTGCTGGCATAAGTGACGCCCTCCTCGGGCTGCGGCGTGAAGCGCAGGCCGCCACGACTGAGCGCAGCGAGCGCCCGCACCATCAGGTCGGAACCGAGGCTGGCGAGCCGGTCATGCATCTCGCCGGCGGTGGCATTGCCGTCGATCGCAAGCCGCTCGACCATGGCGACCGGGCCGGTGTCGAGCCCTTCTTCCATCTTCATCACGCAGACGCCGGTCTCGGCATCGCCGGCCATGATGGCACGCTGGATCGGCGCAGCGCCGCGCCAGCGCGGCAAAAGCGAAGCATGCAGGTTGAGGCAGCCGAGCTCCGGCACCTCCAGGATCGCCCTGGGCAGGATCAGGCCATAGGCGACGACGACGGCGACATCCGCCTGATGCGAGGCCATGATCTCGGCCGCCTCGGCGTTCTTCAGCGTCTTCGGCGAGAAGACCGGGATGCCGAAGCGCTCGGCCGTGACCTGGACCGGCGAGGGCCGCAGTTCCATGCCGCGCCCGGCCGGCGCCGGGGCGCGGGTGTAGACCGAGACGACCTCGTGGCCCTGGCCGATGATCTCGGTCAGGGTGGGCACGGCGAAATCCGGCGTGCCCATGAAGATGACGCGCAAGCTCATGCTCTAACGCTCCAGCCGCTCAGGCCGCGCTGTCCCGTTTCGCCGCCTTGGCGAAGCGCTTGTTCACCCGGTCGCGCTTCAGCCGCGACAGGTAATCGATGAAGAGCACGCCGTTGAGGTGGTCGATCTCGTGCTGCAGGCAGGTGGCGAGCAGGCCGTCGGCCTCGACCTCCTGCGCGGTGCCGTCGAGATCGCGGTAGCTGACCTTGACCCGCGCCGGCCGCTCGACCTCTTCGTAATATTCGGGAATCGAAAGGCAGCCCTCCTCATAGGCGCTGAGCTCCTCCGAGCGCCAGGTCACCTCCGGATTGATCAGGACCATCGGCTCGCGCTGCTGCTCCTCGCCTTCCTCGGCCTTCTTCGAGACGTCGAGAGTGACGAGGCGGACCGGCTCGCCGATCTGGATCGCGGCAAGGCCGATTCCCGGCGCGTCGTACATGGTCTCCAGCATGTCCTCGGCGAGCTTGCGGATCTCCGGCGTGATGTCGCCGATCGGCGCGGAAACCTTGCGGAGCATCGAATCGGGCAGGATGACGAGGGGGCGGATGGCCATAGGGCTCTCAGGGACGATGATAGGGAGTTGCCGCGACATAAGCTCTTGTGGGGAAACGGTCAAACTGTTCCGCTTTCGTTCTAGAATTGCCGCTCGAATCGTGTAGGCTTGCGGCATGAATCAGATCGCCTTCGTCCTGCTGGAACGTCCCGTGAGCTGGGCCGAAGCCGCCTTCGGCTTCGCCGGCCTGACGCTCGCCTTGCTGGTGCTGGCCCTGTTCTCGTCCTGGCGCGGTTCGCGCCGGCGTGAGCTGGAAGCGGCGATGGCGACCGAGCGCGCCCGCGAGATGGACGACAAGGTCGCCGAGATGAACCGGCAGCAGGCCGAACTCAACGGCCGCTTGCAGACGATGGCCGAAATTCTTTCGACCCGGCAGGGCGATCTGGCACGTCTCGTCGCCGATCGGATGGACGGCTTGCGCCAGCAGGTCGGCGCCGGGCTGGAGCAGAATGTCCGCCAGACCAATGAGAGCCTCGGCAAGCTGCAGGAGCGGCTCGCCGTCATCGACAACGCCCAGAAGAATCTGACCGAACTCACCGGCGAGGTCGTGACGCTGAAGGACGTGCTCGCCAACAAGCAGGCCCGCGGCGCCTATGGCCAGGGCCGGATGGAGGCGATCATCCGCGACGGGCTTCCCGCCGCGTTCTTTTCCTTCCAGCCGACGCTTTCGACCGGCAAGCGACCGGATTGCCTGGTCACCTTGCCGGGCGACGGGCGCGGCCTCGTCATCGACGCCAAATTCCCGCTCGAGAGCTTCACCATGCTGCGCGAGGCGCGCGGCGACGACGCCAAGAAGCATGCTTCGGCCCGGGTGCGCGGCGATGTCGGCCAGCACGTCAAGGACATCGCCGAGCGCTATTTCCTGCCGGGCGAGACGCAGGACATGGCGCTGCTCTTCGTGCCGTCCGAATCGATCTATGCCGATCTGCACGAGCATTTCGACGACGTGATCCAGAAGGCGCACCGGGCGCGCGTGATGATCGTCTCGCCGTCGCTGCTGGCGCTGGCGATCCAATTGATGCAGTCGCTGGTGCGCGATGCCCGCATGCGCGAGGAGGCGCAGGTGATCCAGTCGGAGGTCGGCAAATTGCTCGACGATGTCCGCCGCCTCGGCGAGCGCGTCGACAAGCTCGACAACCATTTCCGTCAGGCGCAGGACGATGTCAGCCAGATCAAGACCTCGGCCGGCAAGGTCACCGGCCGGGCCGAGAGGATCGGCGCGCTCGAATTCGACGATGCCCGCCCGAACGAGCCGGCGCTACCCTTCGCCAAAGAGGTGAAGCTGAAGGCGGCGGAATGACGCGGCGCCGGGCGTTTTGTCCGGCCTGCCATGGCGAGATCACATTCCGGCGTTGAGTTGCGGCCCTCCCTGACTGCCGGAGGCCGTGAACCTTGCTCGTCCAGATCGGAACGCTCATCGCCGCGACGAGCCTCGTGCAGCTCGCCAACGGCTTCTTCAACACGTTCCTGTCGCTGCGGCTGACGAGCGAGGGCTTCGGAGCGACGCTGACCGGCATCGTGCTCAGCGCCTATTTCGTCGGCTTCACCATTGGCGCCGTCTGGTGCGGGCAGGTGATCCAGCGCATTGGCCATATCCGGGCCTATGCCGCCTTTGCCGGCATGGTCGTGGTCGGTACCGCGGCGATGCCGCTCTTCATCTCGCCGATGGGCTGGATCGCCTGCCGGATGGCGATCGGCATCGGCTGCGTCGGCCTGTTCATCACCACCGAGAGCTGGCTCAACGCCAAGGCTCCGCCCGAGCAGCGCGGCCGCATCTTCTCGATCTATATGGTCGGCACCTTCCTGGCGCTGGCGGCCGGGCAATTGCTGATCGGCAAGCTCCCGGTCGAGACCGCCACCCCGTTCAACATCATCGTCGCGCTGTTCGCCCTGGCGCTGGTGATGGTCAGCACGACCCGCGCGGAAGCGCCGACGCTGCCGGCGGAGGCCTCGCTGCCCTATGGCCAGCTGACGCGGCAGGCGCCGATCTCGGTGATCGGCTGCGTCATCGCCGGCATGATCAGCAGCGCCTTCTATGCGCTGTTCCCGGCCTGGATGGCGCGCAATGCCATCCCACAGGAGACGATCGCGCTGTTCATGCTGGTCGCGGTACTCGGCGGCTTCGCCTTCCAGGTCCCGGTCGGCCGGTTCTCGGATCGTGGTGATCGCCGAATCGTGCTGGCAGGGCTGGCGCTCGGCTTCTCGGTCGCGGCGGTTGCGCTCGACCTCGTGCCGCGCCATCTCGGCGCCGTGCTGCCGGTCGCCGCGCTGCTCGGCGGCTTCATGTCGACGCTCTATCCGGTCTGCGTCGCGCATGCGCTCGACCGCATGCCGCAGGACCGTGTCGTCGCCGTCAGCGGCTGGCTCATCCTGGTCAGCGGCATCGGTTCGGCGCTCGGCCCGCTGCTCGGCGCGCAGGTGATGGCGCGGCTCGACATCAACGGGCTGCTCTACTTCATGGCCGCGATCAGCGCCCTGCTCGCTGCCCTCGCGGCGCTGCGCATCCGCCAGCGCGCCGCGCCCGAACAGATGTCCGAGCGCCCCTTTGCGATCATCGACCCGATGACGGCGCCGATCTCGCAGGCGCCGGAAGCGACGGAGGCGGACGGATCGCCACGTCCGCTGCCGGCCTGATCAGGCCCGCGCGAGATTGGCCGAGAGTTCCGGCTTCACGTTGAGCGTCTGGAAGACAACGCAATAGCGCTCAGTCAGCTTGAGCAAGGTATCGAGCTTCTCCTGCGGCGCGTCGGTCTCGACATCGAAGGAGAGGCGGATCGCCTTGAAGCCGACGGCTGCGTCCTTGGCGACGCCGAGCGTGCCGCGGAAATCGAGATCGCCCTCGGCCCGGACCGTGCCCTTCTTCAGCTCGATCTCGAGCGCGGTCGCGACCGCCTTCAGCGTGACACCGGCGCAGGCGACGAGCGCCTCGAGCAGCATGTCGCCGGAGCAGAGCTCGGCACCGGAGCCGCCGGTCGCCGGATGCAGGCCGGCGAGCGCGATCGCCCGGCCGGTCTCGACCTTGCAGGCGATGTGCTGGTCGTCGATCTCGCCCTTGGCCTTCAGCGTGATCACCGCCGCATCGGGCGCGTCACGATACTTGTCCTTGAGTGGGGCCTGCAGAGCGCGCAGGGCGGTGATATCCATGGTCATGATCCCTAGGGTAGAAGAAACCGGTCGCCGCTTGTCTAGCCGCTTCAGGCGGCCGCCTCCACCTCCGGCGCGACATGCCGGCTCTCCTTTTCGAGCGCCCGGCGCAATTCGCGGCGGAGCGCGACGAAGCCGACCGAGCTCTCGTCGCGCGGGCGTGCCAGCAGGTTGTCGAGGCTGAAGGCGATCGGCCCCGGCTGCTGCGGCAGGACGAGGATACGGTCAGCCAGCCGCAACGCTTCCTCGGCCGAGCCGGTGGCGATGACCACGGCAGGACGCCCCTGCGTACAGAGCTCCGGCAGGAAGGCGGCGAGCCGCTCGCGCGCCTCGGCATCCAGCGCCGCAAAGGGTTCGTCGATCAGCAGCAGGCGCGGCCTGGCCAGCAGCAGGCGGGCGATTGCGAGCCGCAGCTGCTCTTCCGGCGAGAGCGTCCCCGGCCGCTGCGTCGCCTGCACGGCGAGGCCGACGCGGACCAGCACATTGGCGATCAGGCCCTCACGCTCGAACGGGCTCGCCTTCGGCAAGGTGAAGGCGAGGTTCTCGGTGAGATCGAGCCAGGGAAAGAAGCGCGGGCGGGCGCAGAGCAGGCCGAGCTCGGCCGTCGGCACCGTCCCTTCCTCGCTGGTCAGGCCAGCGATCGCACGCAAACCCGTCGAGCGCGCCTGTGCCGACAAGCCTAGCAGCGCGACGACCTGCCCGAGCTGCGGGCGCGGCAAGGCGGTCTCGGAAGAACGCGAGAGATTATGAAGATCGGCCGACATGACTGGCTCCATCCATGACAAAGCGGAAGGAGCGTCGACGGCCTTGAGGCCGTCCCGTCGTCCCGCGCTTTAGCTGCATTTGTTTCGCGCCCGCAAGCTGAGGCTCAAATCGGCGCGTGTCCTTTCATAAGGTCTGAGCGTCCGTTTTGTCAAACGCCGCCTACCACCACATGCCGGCACTCTCGGCGGCCTTGTGCTGGCGCGGCTCGCTGTCGGTCAGCGAGCGGTCGAGCGTGCGCAGCGCCTCGCGCTTGATCGCCTCGAAGGCCGGCGAGAGCCGGTCGCGCGGGCGGGTCAGCGGGTTGTCGAGCTCGTCGAAGATGCGGCCGGGCCGTGGCTGCATCACCACGATCCGGTCGGCCAGCGTCACCGCTTCCTCGACGTCGTGGGTGACCATCACCACGGTCGGCCGGCTCTCCTCCCAGAGGGCGAGGAGATGGCCGTGCAGGCTGGCGCGCGTGGTGGCATCGAGCGCCGAGAAGGGCTCGTCCATCAGCAAGAGCTTGGGCCGGGTGACCAGAGCGCGGGCGATGGCGACGCGCTGCTGCTGGCCGCCGGAGAGTTCGCGCGGCCAGCGCGCCTCGTAGCCGGCGAGGCCGACACGGGCGAGCGCCCCGGTGACGAGGCGCGCACGCTCAGCCGTCGGCAGATGGCTCAGGCCGAAGCCGGCATTGTCGGCGACGGAGAGCCAGGGCAGCAAACGCGGCTCCTGGAAGATCACGCCGACATCGGCACGCGGCTCGGAGATGGCGGCATCGTCGAGCAGGATGCGCCCCTCGCTCGGCCTGTCGAGCCCGGCGACGAGGCGCAGCAAGGTGGTCTTGCCGCAGCCGGAGCCGCCGACCAGCGCCAGGATCTCGCCGGCAGCGACGGAGATGTCGATGCCGGACAAAGCGCGGGTGCCGTCGGCATAGGTCTTGGAAAGGTGGTCGAAGGTCAGCATCTCGCGCCCTCAGAGCCTGTCCCTGGCGGTATCCTGCCAGGCGAGGAAGGGGCGCGTCAGCGCGAGCAGCAAGCCGTCGGCCAACTTGCCGAGCACGGCGAAGGCGATGATCGCGGCGATGATAGTGTCGGGGCGGCCGAGCTGCTGGCCGTCGACCAGGAGATAGCCCAGCCCCTCGCTCGCGCCCATGATCTCGGCGGCGACGACGAACATGAAGCCGAGGCCGAGGCCGCCGCGCAGCGCCGTGAACCAGTCGGGCAGGATCGCCGGCAGCAACACGCGCCGGACCATGGCGAGCCGGCCGAGACGGAAGACGCGGCCGACCTCGACGATCTTGCGGTCGATCGAGAGGATGGCGGCGGCGACGCCGAGATAGACCGGAAAGAAGACGCCGACCGCGATCAGCGCCACCTTCGAGGCCTCGAAGATGCCGAACCAGAGGATGAAGAGCGGCACCCAGGCGATCGAGGGGATGGCGCGCAGCGCCTGCAAGGTCGGATCGAGCAGGCCGCGCGCCAATGGCAGGGCACCGGTCAAGGCGCCGAGCGCGGTGCCGACGGCGGCGCCGATGCCGAAGCCGGCTGCGACGCGCCAGAGCGTGGCCAGTGCATGGGTCCAGAGCTCGCCGCTGACGGCAAGCTGCCAGAGTGTCTTGCCGACCACGCTGGGCGGCGGCATCAGGCGGCCATTGGCGAGGCCGGCGCGGACGAGGATTTCCCAGATGATCGCGAGGACGACCGGCAACAGGAAGCCGGCGAGCCGCAGGCCGACGCGAGAAGCCGGCCGCGCAGGTGGCACGGCCGGCTTCTCGTCAACGGCATCTGCGATCTGGATCGAACTCATTGCGACGGGATCATGCCCGTTCAGTTCGTCGCGGCAAAGCGCTTGTCGATCAGCGCGTCGACCGTCGCCTTGACGTCGGCGCCCGCGGGCAGGACGCCGGCCTGCTGGAGCGCGAGGCCCGCAGCGAGGATCGTCTCGGCCTGCGCCGGGCCGATCGTGCTGTGGGTGAGCTCGGTGCGGGTGAGCTGACGCTCGATCACCGCGTCGGAGAGCTTGGTCGCATCGACCAGCGCCTTCTTGACCTCGGCCGGATTGGCGAGGGCTATGGCGCGCGCCTCCTCATAGGCCTTCAGCACCTTGCGGACGAGCTCCGGGTTCTTCTCCGAGAACTCCTCGCGGACATTGAGCACACCCCAGGTGTTGTCGGCGGCCTTGCGGTGGAAGAGCTTGGCGCCGGCCTCGACCTCGGCGGCAGCCATCATCGGGTCGAGCCCGGCCCAGGCCTCGACATCGCCGCGCTCCAGCGCGAGCCGGCCATCGGCATGCTGCAGCAGCACGAGCTTGACGTCCTTCTCGGTCAGGCCGGCCTCGGCGAGCGAGCGAACCAGGAAGATGTGCGGATCGGTGCCGCGGGTGACGGCGACGCGCTTGCCCTTGAGGTCGGCGACCTTGGTGACCTCGCTCTTGGCGCCAGTGACCAGCGCCGTCCATTCCGGACGCGAATAGACATAGATCGACTTGATCGGGTTGCCGTTGATCTTGGCGATCAGCGCGGCGGCACCGGCGGTCGAGCCGAAATCAAGCGAGCCGGCATTGAGGAATTCGAGCGCCTTGTTCGAGCCGGCCGAGAGTACCCAGCGCACCTTGATGCCATCGGCCTCCAGCGCCTTCTCCAGGATGCCGCGATCCTTCAGGACAAGGCTGACCGGATTGTAGGTGGCGTAGTCGACGCGGATCTCCTTCGGGGCTTGCGCCTGGGCGCTGCCGAAGGCTAACGAGGCCGCGGCGAAGCCGGCGAGCACGGCGCGGCGGGTCGGAAATGAGATGATCGGCATGGCGTCCCCCTTCGGTCCATTTGCGCGAAGGGGTGGAGGCTCGTGCCTCCTGCGCCCCCGCTTTAGCTGCACTTGTTTCGCGCCCGCAAGCTGCTGGCTCAAATCGGCGCGTGTCCGATTGATAGGTTCGATCGTTCTCTTTGTCAAACAAGACAGCAGCTAATGTGAGATGCTTATTTTCACATATAATTTATGTTGAATTATGTTTCCGCGCTTGGCCCTGTTCGTGCTAGGGATCGCCGATCGCCGCGTCTGCCGAAAGCCTCGAAGAGCCTCGTTCAGTGCCGCCCTCCACCGACAAGCCAGCACCTCGCCTCTCCGAGTTCATCGACAACCCCACGGCCGCGGTCGGCAAGCTGGCGCGGCAGTTCGCCCAAGGCGATCGCGACGGCCTGCGCGCCGCATTGGTTGATGCGCTGCGTGACAATCTCGAAGAGGGCCGCCAGTCGGCGCGCGAGATCCTGGCCAAGTCCCGCAACGGCCTGGCTTGTGCCAAGCGGCTCTCCGGCGTGATGGACAGCGTCGTCGCCAGCCTGCATGCGGCGGCGACGCGGCATTTCTATGCGGTCGAGAACCCGTCCGCCGGGGAGCGCATCGCCGTGGTCGCGGTCGGCGGCTATGGCCGCGGTACGCTGGCGCCGGGCTCCGACGTCGACCTGCTCTTCCTCTTTCCGGACAAGCAGACCGCCTGGGGCGAGAGCGTGGTCGAGGCCATGCTTTATCCGCTCTGGGACCTGAAGCTGAAGGTCGGCCATTCCGTCCGCTCGGTCGACGACTGCATCCGCGAAGGCCGAGCGGACATGACGATCCGCACCGCGCTCCTGGAAGCGCGATTGATCTGCGGCGATCCGGCTTTGTTCGCCGACCTTGTCCGGCGCTATGGCGCAGAGATCGCCGAGGGCACGGCTCCCGTCTTCACCGAAGCCAAGCTTGCCGAGCGCGAAGCCCGCGTCGCCCGCGCCGGCTCGTCGCGCTATCTGGTCGAGCCCAATGTCAAGGACGGCAAGGGCGGGCTGCGCGACCTCAATACGCTGTTCTGGATCGCCAAGTATTCCTACCGCGTCGACGACCCCGCCGAACTGGTCGAGGCCGGGCTGTTCGATGCGCGCGAATTCGCGATGTTCCAGCGCTCGGAAGAATTCCTCTGGCGCGTGCGCTGCTGGATGCATTTCATCACCGGCCGGGCCGAGGAGCGGCTCTCCTTCGACCTGCAGCGCCAGGTCGCGGCCGCGATCGGCTATGCCGGCCGCAGCGGCCAGGCGCCTGTCGAACGCTTCATGAAGGCCTATTTCCTCGTCGCCAAGGATGTCGGCGACCTAACGGCGATCGTCTGCGCCGCGCTGGAGGCGCGCCAGCAGAAGCCGCGCGCCAGCCTGACCAGCCTGATCGGCTCCTTCACCAAGCGCCGGCGGGTGCGCGCGCTCGGCCATCCCGACTTCACCCTGCAGGGCCAGCGCCTCGCCGTCATCGACGACGACGCCTTCAAGCGCGACCCGGTCAACCTGCTACGGCTCTACGAGATCGCCAGCCGCGACGATCTCGCCATCCATCCCGACACCAGCCGGCTGGTGACGCAGTCGCTGCGGCTGGTCACCCCGCAATTGCGCCAGGACCGCGAGGCCAACCGCATCTTCCTGGAGGTCCTGACGGCGCGGCGTTCGCCGGAGGCCGTGCTCCGGCGGATGAACGAATCCGGGCTGCTCGGCCGCTTCATCCCGGATTTCGGCCGCGTCGTCGCGATGATGCAGTTCAACATGTATCATCACTATACGGTCGATGAGCACCTGATCCGCTCGATCGGCATCCTGGCCGAGATCGATGCCGGCAAGCTCGAAGCCGAGCACCCCCTGGCGAACTCGATCTTCGCGACGATCACCAACCGGCGCGCGCTCTATGTCGCGCTGTTCCTGCACGACATTGCCAAGGGAAGGCCGGAGGACCATTCGGTCGCCGGCGCCCGCATCGCCCGCAAGCTCTGCCCGCGGCTCGGCCTGACCGACGCCCAGACCGAGACGGTGGTCTGGCTGATCGAGAACCATCTGGTCATGTCGACCGTCGCCCAGAGCCGCGACCTCGGCGACCCCAAGACGATCGAGAGCTTCGCTGCGATCGTGCAGACGCTGGAGCGGCTGAAGTTGCTGCTGGTCCTGACCGTCGCCGACATCAAGGCGGTCGGACCCGGCGTCTGGAACGGCTGGAAGGGCCAGCTCCTGCGCACGCTCTATTACGAGACCGAGGTCGTGCTCGCCGGTGGCCATTCCGGCATCGAGCGCAAGGCCAGGGTCGAGCGCAAGCAGCAGGCGCTGGAGACGCGGCTCGCCGACTGGACTGAGGAAGAACGGGCTGCCTATCTTGCCCGGCACTACCCGGCATACTGGCTCAAGGTCGAACCCGAGCGGCAGGAGCAGCATGCCCGCTTCCTGCGCGAGGCCGAGATCGCCGGCCGCACCACGGCGACCCGGGTCGAGACCGACCAGTTCCGCGGCGTGACCGAGCTCACAGTGCTGGCGCCCGACCATCCGCGGCTGCTTGCCATCGTCACCGGCGCCTGCGCTGCAGCTGGCGGCAACATTGTCGACGCGCAGATCTTCACCACCACGGACGGGCTGGTGCTCGACACCATCTTCGTCTCCCGCGCCTTCGAGCGCGACGACGATGAGCTGCGCCGGGCCGAGCGGATCGCGGCAGCGATCGAGCGCGCGCTCAAGGGCGAGATCAAGATCGCCGACCTCGTTGCCCAGCGCCGCGCACCCCCGCCACGCGGCGGCACCTTCCAGGTCGCGCCCGAGGTGATCATCGACAACGTCCTGTCGTCGCGGCACACGGTGCTGGAGGTTTCGGGCCTCGATCGGCCTGGCCTGCTCTACGATCTCACCACCGCAATCGGCAAGCTCAACCTCAACATCGCCTCGGCCCATATCGCGACCTTCGGCGAGAAGGCGGTCGACGTCTTCTACGTCACCGACCTCACCGGGGCGAAGATCACCTCGACTGGCCGGCAGCTGCTGATCCGCCAGGCGCTGCTCGCCGTGTTCGCCCTGGAGCTCGACAAACAGGCCTCCGGCAAGGCCAAGACCATGGCCCGCGCTTGATTTCACCCGGCCGAAGCCCGATATCGGCTGCGAAGCCAGTGCGGCGAACAGCCAGCGCTGCAATGATGCATGACGATCAACGATTGGGATGATGGAATGACGCAGAACCCTGCGAAGGATGATCCGAAGCCGGAAACCGAGAACCAGGACGCGGCCGAGACGACTGCTAACGAGACGCAGACGCCCGATCCGCTCGCGACGGCGCAGGCCGAACGTGACGACTTCAAGGACAAGCTGCTGCGCACGCTCGCCGAGATGGAGAACCTGCGCCGGCGTACCGAGCGCGAGATCGCCGACGCCAAGGCCTATGCGGTGACGAGCTTCGCCCGCGACCTGCTCGGCTCGGCCGATAATCTGCGCCGTGCACTCGAAAGCGTGCCGGAGACGGCCCAGGCCGCTGCCGACAATGCGCTGAAGGCAGTGGTCGAAGGCGTCGAACTGACCGAGCGCGAGCTGCTCAAGACGCTGGAGCGTCACGGCGTGCGCAAGATCGACCCGCAGGGCGAGAAGTTCGACCCGAACCTGCACCAGGCGATGTTCGAGGCGCCCGATGCGGCCATCGCCAAGGGCCTCGTCTCCAAGGTGGTGCAGACCGGCTACAAGATCGGCGAGCGCGTGCTGCGCCCGGCGCTGGTCGGCGTCTCGGCCGGCGCGCCCAAGCCGGCCGCCAACGGCTCGGACAATCCGGCCGCCGATGCCGGCGACAAGCCGGCGAACTGACCGGTGCTCGAAGGCGCGGGCGTCGTCGTCTTCGCCCTGACCGGGGCGCTCGTCGCCGCCCGCAAGCGGATGGACCCGTTCGGCTTCATCCTGCTTGCCATCGTCACCGGCGTCGGTGGCGGCACCTTGCGCGATCTCCTGCTCGACCGGCGCGTCTTCTGGATCGAAGCGCCGTCCGATGTGATGTTGTGCACAGCCGTCGCTGTGGCCGCCTGGGCGATCGCATATGCCAAGCCCGGCATGCTTGACGGCTGGGGCGCCAAGCGTCTGCTGATCTGGGCCGATGCCGCCGGACTTGCGCTGTTCGCCGTCGTCGGGGCCCAGAAGGGCCTTGCGGCGGGCGTCCCCATCCCCTCCGCCATCGCCTTCGGCGCGATGACCGCGACCTTCGGGGGCATCATCCGCGACCTGCTCGCCGGCGACCGGCCGATGGTGTTGTGGAGCCGCGACTTCTACGTCACCGCCGCGGCCGCCGGCGCCGGCGCGACGGTCGGTCTCGCCCAGATGGGCTTTGCGCCGATATTGGTGATGCTCGGCGGGCTCGCCGCCGGTTTCGGCCTGCGCGCCGGCTCGCTCCTGTTCGGCTGGTCGTTCCCGAAGCTGCCTGGCGACGACGTCCCGACCTCGTCAGCCTGACGGCTTCGTTACCCGCCGCAAGGTCAGGTTGATCCGGCCGACCTGCGGCAGCAAGCTCGACGAGCCCGCCAGGATGCGGTCGATGCCATGAAAAGCGAGGCGCGCCTCGCCGCCAAAGGCGAGCGCATCGCCCGAGGCCAGCTTCAACGAAACCGTCTTGCCGCCGCGGCTGGTGCCGCCGATGCGGAACACCGCGGTGTCGCCGAGCGAGAGAGACAGCACCGGCGCGTCGAAATCCTGCTCGTCACGGTCCTGATGCAGGCCCATCTTCGCTGATGGCTCGTAGAAATTGACCAGGCAGGCCTCGGGCGGATGCGGATAGCCGGCGAGTTCCTCCCAAGCCCGCAGCAGCCGCGCCGGGATCGGCGGCCAGGGTGCGCCGGTCTCGGGGTGCAGCGGCTGGTAGCGATAGCCACGGTCGTCCGAAACCCAGCCGAGCGACCCGCAATTGGTCATCCTGACCGAGAACGGCTTTCCGGTCTTCGGCATGCGCGGCACATAGAACGGCGCCTGCCGCGCCGCCTCGCGCAGTTCGGCAACCAGGGCCGCCTGCTCACCTGCATCGAGATAGCCCGGCCAATGCGTCACGCCGGGCGCGACGGCGAGCGCCGCCATCAGAATTTGTCGAGGCCGAGCACGTCGGCCATCGAGTAAAGGCCCGGCTTGCGGCCACGGCCCCAAAGCGCCGCCTTGACGGCGCCCTGCGCGAACAGGCTGCGGTCCTCGGCGACATGGGCGAGCTCGAGCCGCTCGCCGGCGCCGGCGAAGATCACCTTGTGGTCGCCGATCACGGTGCCGCCGCGCAATGCGGCGAAGCCGATCGTGCCCGGCTGGCGGGCGCCGACCTGGCCATCGCGCACGGCGACGCGGGCTTCCGCGAGATCGACGGCGCGCCCCTGCGCCGCCGCCTCGCCAAGCAGGACGGCCGTGCCCGAGGGCGCATCGACCTTCATGCGGTGATGCATCTCGACGATCTCGATGTCCCAGTCGGTACCGAGCGTCGCCGCAACCTTGCGCACCATCGCCGCCAGCAGGTTGACGCCGAGGCTCATATTGCCGGAGCGGATGATCGCGGCATGGCGCGAGGCCGCCTCCAGCTTCGCCAGATGCTGCGGCTCGATGCCGGTGGTGCCGGCGACATGGACGATGCGGGCCTGGGCGGCGAGGCCGGAGAAAGCGACGGTGGCCTCAGGCGTAGTGAAATCGAGCACGCCCTCGGCCTCGACGAAGGCGGCGAGTGCGTCGTCACTGACCTTGATGCCGCTGGCGGGAAGACCGGCGAGTACTGCGGCATCCTGGCCGAGCGCCAGCGAGCCGGGCCGCTCGATCGCGGCGGAGAGCACGCAGCCTTGCGTGTCATGGATCGCTTTCACCAGCGAACGGCCCATCCGGCCGGCGGCGCCGACGACGACGAGACGCATATCGCTCATGGTGAAACGCTCCAGATAGCCAAGGCGCGCCAAAACCGGCGCCAGACATGCCTATAAGGCGCTTCAGCCTCGGCCGAAACGAAAAACGGCCGGGCAAAGCCCGGCCGCGCAGATATCGGGTGTCGTCGTGGACTTAGTCGACCGGCTGGATCGCCGCGACCTTCCACTCGCCGCCGCGCGAACGGACGAAGGTCCAGTGCTCGACAACTTCGCGCGGGATCGTGGCATGGCCTTCGACCACCTTGCCGCCATTGCGCTCGACCATGGCGGTGAGCAGGCTGAAGCGCATGGCAACAGTGGCGTACTCGTAGCCATCCTCGCGCCAGGATTCGGCGAGGTCGCCCTGCAGCAGCTTCACGTCGGCTGCCTTCTCGATCAGGCCCTTGCGAGCATTCTCGGCGAACTCCTCCTCCAGCGCACCGGAGATCTCCGGCGTGGTGATCTGGCGCAGGCGGGCGATGTTCTCATCGGAGATCGCGGTCTGCACCTCCGAGAGCAGGCGCTCGAAGTTGCCGTAATCGGCTCCCTCCAGCTCGAACTCGACCGGCTTGACAGCCGAGGCCGCGGCAGCGCCGCCGCCGAGACCAGCCATGGCCGGAGCAGCCTGCGGCTGATAGGCCTCACGGCCGAGCGGCCCACCGGCGCTGGCGAGCTGCGGCTCGCTGCGGCGACGGAACAGGCGCAGCGCCAGCCAGATCAGGCCACCGATCAGCGCGACCTGGAAGAGCATGCCGAGCATACCGGCAAGACCGCCGAAGCCAGCGCCCGAGAGCAGGCCGAACAGGCCAGCGCCGAGCAGACCGCCGGCGACGCCCATCATCAGGCTGCGCGCCATCGACGGGCGGGCCGCCTGGGCGGCGGCACCCGCCGCAGCGCCAGCGGCCGGAGTGGTGGCCGACGGGCCGGGGGTCTGCGCCTGGTTGCGCTGGAACGAAGAGCCGGGCGCGGTCGGCGTCGGCGCGACCTGCGACTGGGCGCGTGAGCCGCGGCTTCCCATGCTGCGGCCGCCGGGAGCGGCCTCGGCGACGATCGGCACCAGCAGCAGCGCGCCGGCGATAAGGGCGATTGCACGTCCACGACGGGCGAGCGAAATCAGTGACATGGTTCCTCCCGGAGCCGGGATCGGCTCACTGGAGCCGAAATATGGTTGGGTCGTACGACTTTCGCAAGGAGGGAGTGGCCTGCAACCTTCGGCGGACGGGCCATGACAACATTGGGTTGCCGGCTTCGCTATGCTATCGTTTCCATCTCGTTACGCCGAAAGGCGAGCGATAGGAGCGAGCCATGATCCGGTCCCCTCGGAGGCTACCCCGCTCTGCCGCAACGCTGCTGTTGTCGGCTCTTTCCGCGACGATGCTATTACTGCCTCCTCTCCCCGCTGCAGCGCAGGATCGGGCCGTCGCCCTGGACAGGCCGCGCCTGGCGCAGGCGCCCGAGCCCTATTGCTTCTGCTGGAACGACGGCAAAAAGGTCGCTGAGGGCAGCATGTCCTGCATCCGCACCACCGAGGGGCGACGCCTCGCCACCTGCGGGCGCGTCATCAACATGATGTCCTGGGAAGTGACGAAAAACCCCTGCCCGGAAAGCTGAGCAAGACCGAAGCGAGCAGCCGTCGCTCCGGTAAGCCCTCAAAAGAAAAGCGCCGCAGGGCCTCTCCCGCGACGCTTTCCAATTGGCTTGTGGTCTTTTCGACTTGAGACTGACTTCCCCGTCAGAACGCTCCGATCACGATCGCCAGAACCAGCGCAAATGCCGCACCCATGGCCAACCGGTCGAGACTTAGCGCGAGGTTCATGAGAACCCTCCTTTGTCATTGACCTGACATGGAAGCTAGCAGAAACGGCGGCCTCCGCAAGTGCCTGCGTCGCCGCAGCGGACGCCGCACCAGAGAAGCGTGCTTAATCGGCGGTTAAAGCATTGAACTGCTTTGTGGATAGTCCCGAACAAGACCTTCTCGACAGAAGCTTTTAGTATTTCCAAGTCCAGCATAAAACCTCAACGCCACAATCAAACCAAAATTGTTGCAGCGCAATATTGTCCCACGCGGAACGAGCGCCCAGGTCTCGCCAAGAAATCGTCAGGCCGGCAGCAGGATTAGCCGCTCGAGCGCACGCGCCACGGCAATGACTTTCGCATCGTCACCGAAGCGCCCGACGAGCTGGAAGGAGACCGGCAGGCCGCGCGGCCCCCTCATCAGCGGCACGGTCAGGCAGGGTGTGCCGAGCAGCGTCCAGAGCCGGTTGAACTTGGAATCACCCGTCGAGGCGAGGGTGTCCGGAGCCTCGCCCGGCGTGGCATAGGTCAGGACCAGATCGACCTCCCCGAGCCAGCGCTCCGCCGCGTGCCGGCCGCGCCGGGAGGTGGCGCGGGCGGCGTCATAGTCGTCAGGCGTGGTGGCGCGGGCCTCGTCGAGATAGGCACGCAGCTTCGGCGGCAGATCTTCGCGGTGACGGGCGTATTCCCAGGCGAGCGCCTGCGTCGCCTCCCAATTCTGCAATGGACCATGGGCCTGGAAGGTTTCGGCGAGTTCGGCCGGCGTCGCCATGTCCAGGACGGTCGCGCCGCCTTTGCGAGCGAAATCGGCGATGCGCTGCAATGCTCCCTCGCAGGAGGGCTCGGGCTTGTCGGTGAACTCCTGTCGGCAGAGGCCGAGCCTGAGCCCCTCCAGCGTCGCCTCGGGCGCATCGAGATCGGGTCTGCCGGTCAGCGCGGCCAGGGCAAAGCCGAGATCATCGGCACTGGCCGCCATCAGGCCGAGCGTATCGAGCGACCAGGAGAAGGGCTTTACCCCGACCGTCGGTAGAAGTCCGTAGGACGGCTTGATCGCGGCGACACCGCAATAGGCGGCCGGGCGGATCACCGAGCCGCCGGTCTGGGTGCCGATGGCGAGCGGGATCAGGCTTGCGGCGACCGCCGCGGCCGAGCCGGCCGAGGAGCCGCCGGGGCTCGCCGAAGGATCGTGCGGATTGCGGGTCGGGGCCGGATCGAGGAAGGCGAAGGCCGTAGTCTGGGTCTTTCCCGCCACCGTCGCGCCGGCCGCCTTCAGCGCCATCACGATCGGCGCATCGGCCTTGGGTTGATGGCCGTCATAGATCGGCGAGCCCATGCCGGTCGGCAGATCGGCGGTGTCGATGATGTCCTTGACCCCGACGGCGACGCCCGACAGTGGCCCTTCGCCCGCCGACAGTCGTTCAGGGCGCGCCGCGAAGGCGCGCAGGTCGCCGTCGCGCTCGTCGATTCGCCGCTCGCTGTCGGCAAGGGCCGCCTGGGCTGAAACCTCGCCATTGGCGACGCGGCGAGCGATATCGCGAACCGAAAGCATGAAACTGTTCCTGGAATTTACGCGGCCGAACCACCGTTGCGCCATGCTGGCACAAGCCCGGCGCCGGAAGGAAGCCGGGAACGAGACCTTGCAGGCTTGATATGCAGCTGGCGCGTCGCGGATCGCGCGGCTCAGTAGGTCGCGCGGCCACCCGAAAGGTCGAATATGCCGCCGGTGGAGAAGGAGCAGTCGTCGCTGGAGAGCCAGAGCACCAGCCGTGCCACCTCCTCCACCTCGACGAAACGCCCCATCGGAATGCGCGACAAGATGTCGGCGCGCCGCTCGGCCGAAATCTCCCTGGCCATGGCGGTCTCCGCGGCAGCGGGCGTCACCGCGGTGACGATGATGCCGTCCTTCGCCGTTTCCTTGGCGACGCTCTTCGTCAGTGCGATCAATCCGGCTTTCGAGGCGGAATAGGCGGCGGCCATCGCCATGCCTTCCTTGCCCTGGATCGAAGAGATGTTGACGACATGGCCGCGCAAGGGATGGCCGTCCGGCGAGCGCCGCGGCTCCTGGCGCAACATCCGGCCGACAACGGCGCGCGTCACCAGATAAGCGCCGAACAGGTTGACCTGCAGCACGCGCTGGAAATTCTCCGGCGTCGTCTCCCAGATCGGCTTCACTTCGCCGAGCACGCCGGCATTGTTGATCAGGATGTCGATGCGGCCATGGGCGGAAACCGCGGCATCCGCCGCCGCCTCGACCGCGTTGACGTCGCGGATGTCGAGTTGGCGCTGGCTCGCCCGGCGGCCAAGCTCGCTCACCGCCTGCGCCAGGCCGATCGCATCCTGGTCCCAGAGCTCGACGCCGGCGCCGGCCTCGATCAGCGCCCGGGCGATGCCGCGGCCTAGATCGCCTGCGCCGCCAGTGACGACCGCACGCCGGCCGGAGAGATCATAGCGCGTGCCCATCAGCCGGCGCTCCAGGCGGTCTTGGTCCGGGTGATCTGATGGCGGTAGAGGCCGAGCGAGAACGGCCCCTCGCCGCCGAGCGCCTGCAGCGCCTCGGCCGCAAGCTGATCGCGCGCCAACGCGACGAACTCGGCTTCGTCGCCCCAGCCTTCGACCAGCAACACCCAGCGCGGCACAGTGTTGGCGACCCCGCGTGCCTTCTGCTCGGCGGTGGCGGCACCGCTCGCCTGAGCGTCCGCAGCCAGCAGGTGGACACCGGCGACGCCGCGGGTGGCGAGCAGATCCGGCACCAGCCCGCGCAGCAGCGCTGCCTTATGGGCCGAGGCGATGTTGTCGGGCACCTCGTAGCGCAGGGTCGCGATCAAACCGCCCTGGGCCGGGCCGCTAGTATGGGAAACACGGCAGATCGCGCGCGCCACCGAGCGAAAATGCTTCACGGCCGAGAACGTCCAGGGCGTCGGCGCATTGACCCTGGCGGCATAGTCCTGCCCTTTCAGAACCTCGACGGTCTGCGCCTCGTAGAGGTTGAAGAATTCGAGCTCGGCGTCGATCGCGACATAGCGGCGTCCGCGCAGGAAGCCGGGAATGCCGACCCGCTCCGGCATGTGCTCCTCGCCATGCCAGGCATAGAACTCCGCCCTGCCTTCCGGCGCGATGTCGTGCCAGATCGCGACCGCCCCCTCGCCTGCCAGGCTCATCGTTCTCTCCACCGGCTGATCCTGCGGGCCGCGTTGACTTGGCCTCGCCTCATCTCTATACGAAAATGAAATCCAAATTGGAAATGATTTCCAATTACAATCCAAGCAGGGGCGGAAGCGGGTGACGATCGCGGCGGTCGAGCGGGCATTCAAGCTGCTGGAAGCGCTGGCGGGCGAGGCCGACGGCGCCGACCTGACCGTGCTGGCCGAGCGGCTCGACCTGCCGGTCAGTGCCACCCATCGGCTACTCGCGAGCCTCGCCGAGCGCGGCTTCGTCACACAGGACCCGCAATCGGGCGCCTATGGGCTGACGCTGAAACTGTCGCAGCTCGCCTTCCGCAATCTCGATCTGCGCGGTCTGCCCGATGCCGGCCAGATCGTGCTCGACGAACTCGCCCGCACGACCCGCGAATATTGCCGCCTCGCCGTGGCCGAGGGCGAGAACCTGACTTGGATCGCCCGCGCCCAGGGCGCGACCGCCGGCCTGCGCTACGAGCCGCCAATGGGGATGGGCATCGTCCTGCACGCCACAGCGACCGGCAAGGCGTGGCTCGCTTCATTGCCGGAGCAGGAAGCGCTGCGCATCGTCTGCGCACGCGGCTTCGACACGGAAGGGCGCACCGGCCCGAACGCGCTCGGCGATGTCGACGCCCTGCGCCGGCATCTCGGCGAGACCCGCCAACGCGGCTACGCGCTTGCGATCGAGGAGGGTGAGATCGGCACCGTCGCCATGGCGACCATCTTTCGCGCCGGCCCCGATGCCGGCGCACCGGTCGCCGGCACCCTCAGCGTCGCCGGGCCTTTGCCGCGCATGCACGAGGCGCGTCGCGGCGAGATCGCGGCAGCGCTCGTCACCGCCGCACGGGACATGGCGGCAATCTGGCCGCTGAGGCGGCGCCAGATCGGCGCCCTCCCCGCCGTTTCGACAGAGGCGGCCCTGCGCGTGCTGCCGACAGAGACATCAGCATGAGCAGCGATACCGCACCCGCCACGGCCACGCCGCAGGCCACCGGCAAGGCAGCCGCCTGGGCCTCGGCCATCGCCTGGCCGCTGGCGAGCTTCGCCGTGTTGCTGATCGCCTGGCAGCTGCTCGTGCCAATGGCGGGTATTCCCGAATACATCCTGCCGGTGCCGAGCGCCTTCTTCGAGCGGCTCTGGATCGACCGCGTCGACATCTTCCGGCACACTCTGGTGACGGCGAACGAGATCGTGCTCGGCTTCCTGATGGCGGCGGTGGTCTCGATTCCGCTCGGTTACATCATCGTCTCGGTGAAGCTGCTGGAGAAGGCGATCTATCCGGTCATCGTCTTCTTCCAGCTCGTGCCTAAGATCGCGATCGCGCCGCTCTTCGTGGTCTGGTTCGGCTTCGGCCTGTTCCCGAAGGTGCTGCTGACCTTCCTGCTCTGCTTCTTCCCGACGCTGGTCGCGAGCATGACGGGCTTCCGGGCGCTGGACGAACGCGTGCTCTATCTGACGCGCTCGATGGGCGCCTCGGCCTGGCAGACCTTCCGCTATGTCCGGGTGCCGGCGGCGCTGACCTATATCTTCTCCGGCCTCAAGGTTTCGGCCGTGTTTGCGGCGACGGGCGCGATCGTCGGCGAGTTCGTCGGCGCCAATGCCGGCCTCGGCTACCTGCTCCTGCGCGGCACGAGCTTCCTCGACATGCCGTTGATCTTCGCCTGCCTGGTGGCGCTCTCCGCCGTCGGCATCCTGTTCAGCTACCTCGTCGACTGGCTCGAAATGCTGCTGATGCCCTGGCAACGCAAAGGCTGATCCGATCGCCATCTCGCCGGAGCCAACCGGCATCTAGGGAGGAGACAAAGATGAAACGCAGGACTTTGCTGACCACCGCCGCCATCCTCGCCCTGAGCAGCGGCATGGCTTTCGCCCAAACCGGCAAGCCGATGAAGATCACGCTGAACTTCCTCGCGGCGGCGCCCAATGCCGGCTTCATGATGGCCAAGCAAATGGGCCTCTATGAGAAGGCCGGCATCAACCTGACGATCGAGGAAGGCAAGGGCTCGGGCACGACAGCGCAGATGGTCGCGACGGGACAGACCGATGTCGGCTTCGCCGACGCGCCGGCCGCGATGCAGCTGCGCACCAAGGGCGCGCCGGTGAAGATCGTCGCACCGGTGCTGCAGACCAATGGCTTTGCCATCATCTCGCTGGAGGAGAGCGGCATCGCCTCGCCCAAGGACCTGGTCGGCAAGAAGCTCGCAGTCCAGCCCGGCACGGCGCAGACCATTCTGCTCGACGCCATCCTCGCCTCCAATCAGATCGACAAGAGCAAGGTCGACATCATCAACATCGATCCCGGCGCCTTCGTCGGCGCGCTGCTGGAGAAGAAGGTCGACGCCATCCTCGGCGGCGCCGACTTCCATTCGGTGCAAATCCGCGAGCGTGGCTTCAAGGTCCGCGACCTCTTCTATCGCGATGTCGGCGTGCCCACCGTCGGGCTCTCGATTATCGCCCGCGACGACAAGATCAAGGCCGATGCCGAGCTTTACAAGAAGTTCATCGAGGCGAGCCTGCAAGGCTGGGACGCCGCCCGCAAGAACCCTGATGCCGCCGCCGACGCGGTCGTCGCGCAGTTCCCCTCGGTCAAGAAGGCGCAGGTGCTGGCGCAGTTCGACGTCGTCAACAAGCTGCTCTGCGCCCCCGGCGCGGCCTCGCTCGGCAAGGTGCCGGAGAAGAACTGGAGCGTGAGCTTCGACCTGCTGACGCAGTATCTCGGTCTGCCCAAGGACAAGCCGATCAGCGACTATCATACGACCGAGCTGCTGCCGGCCTCGGCGCCGGCCTGCTCGTGAGCGCGACAGCCGCCAGCGCCGCCGCCTCGATCGAGGGGCGCGGCATCGTCAAGACCTTCGGCGGCTTCACGGCCGTCGATGGCCTGACGCTCGACATCAGGAGCGGCGAGTTCGTCAGCCTGATCGGCCCATCCGGATGCGGCAAGAGCACCTTCATGCTGATGGCGGCCGGGCTGATCCCGACCAGCGGCGGCGAACTACTGGTCAACGGCAGGCCGCTTACCGAGCCGTTGACCGATATCGGCATCGTCTTCCAGGACCATCTCCTGCTTGAATTCCGGACGGCGCTTGAGAACGTCATGCTGCAGGCCGAGATCCGTGGCCTGCCGCTCGCGCCCGCGAAGGAGCGGGCGCTCGAGCTCTTCGCAAAGCTCGGCATCAGCCATGCCGCCGAGCGCTATCCCAAGCAGCTCTCAGGCGGCATGCGCCAGCGCGTCTCGATCGCGCGTGCGCTGATCCATAACCCGTCGGTGCTGATGATGGACGAGCCCTTCGGCGCGCTCGATGCGATCACGCGCACGCAGATAAGGCACGATCTCGAAATGCTCTGGCTGGAGACGGCCAAGACCGTCGTCTTCATCACGCACTCAATCGAGGAGGCGATCGGCCTCTCCGACCGGGTGCTGGTGATGTCGCCGACGCCGGGCCGGGTCGTCGACGAGATCAAGATCGAATTGCCGCGGCCGCGCCCGGCCCATCTCGGCGACTATCCGAGCTTCAACGCCTATGCCGACCGCATCCATGACGCGTTCCGGCGGTTCGGGGTGATCAAGTATTGAAAGACGTCATTCTCGGGCGGAGCGAAGCGCAGACCCGAGAATCTCCGGACGAGAAGGCGCCAATGATGCCTCCTCCGGCCTGAGATGCTCAGGTCAAGCCCGAGCATGACGTAGCATTAGGGCCGCTTCGGAATCTCCAGCCCGCGCTGCACCGCCGGACGCGCCAGGCCGCGCTCCAGCCATTGCGGCACCAGCTCGAGCTTGTCGTATTCGACCAGCTCGCCGGCGCCGTAGAAGCCGACGAGATTGCGGACCCAGCCGAGCATGGCGATGTCGGCGATGGTGTACTCGTCGCCCATGATCCAGTCGCGGCCGGCGAGCCGGGTTTCGAGCACGCCGAGCAGGCGCTTGCTCTCATTGGCGTAGCGGTCGCGCGGACGCTTGTCCTCGTATTCGCGGCCGGCGAACTTATGGAAGAAGCCGAGCTGGCCGAACATCGGGCCGATCGCCGCCATCTGGAAGAAGACCCATTGCAGGGTCTCATAGCGGCGGGCCGGATCGGTGGGCAGGAACTTGCCGGCCTTGTCGGCGAGATAGACCAGGATCGCGCCCGATTCGAACAGGCCGAAGGGCTTGCCGCCGGGGCCGTTGGGATCGATGATCACCGGGATCTTGCCGTTCGGGTTGAGCGAGAGGAATTCCGGGATCCAGGTCTCGTTCTTGCCGATGTCGATCGCATGCGGCTCGTAGGGAATGCCGGTCTCCTCCAGCATGATCGAGACCTTCACGCCATTGGGCGTCGGCAAGGAATAGAGCTGCAGGCGATCTGGATGCTGGGCCGGCCAGCGCTGCGTGATCGCGAAAGCGGAGAGATCGGACATCGAGAGACTTCCTCGGATGGCGGGCGTGGCGCCGCCTCGGCTGGCGCGCCCTGTCGGCGGGACGCCGATGGCGCGGGGCCATGACGCTGCGGCGTAAGTTGGAGTGCGGCTCCCATCGGCGCAACCGCGCGGACCTTGCGCAAACGCCAACCGGCTTACGCAGGATTCACATCTCGACGCTATGCTCGGCATCGTTGTCACCCCGCGAGGACATCGCGATGACGCTCGCCCCTCTGCTTGCCGCGCCGACCGTCATGCAGCTGCATGCCCTGGCGGCACTGACGGCGCTGGCGGCGGGCCTCACCGTCCTGGTCATGCGCAAGGGCACGGCGCGCCATCGCCTCATCGGCTGGATATTCGTGGTGGCGATGGCAGTGACGGCGATAAGCTCCACTTTCATCACCAGCAACGGGCAATACAGCGCCATCCACCTGCTCAGCGTGCTGACGATCGTGACCCTACCCCGCGCCATCATCATGCGCCGGCGCGGCAATATCCCCGGCCATCGCGCCGCGATGCTCTGGCTCTTCGCCGGACTGGCGGTCGCCGGCGCCTTCACCCTGATGCCCGGCCGCATCATGAACAAGGTCGCCTTCGGCGAGGCGACGGCGGCAGCGCGTTAACGCCGCTGAGCCAGCGTTAACCCCGGCTTAACGCCATCGGCAAAGTTAATCCGCCCGTGGCTTCCGGGACGCAGCCGGTCAACAAACCGTTCACCCAACGCCTCGCATTTGATTGGTCATGCGTCGCGTTCACCTCGCCCTCATCGCGCTCGGCGTCATTGGCGTCGGCATTGCCGGCTGCGGCAAGTTCCAGAAGCCGCAGCGCGCCGCCTGGCGTGACCAGGCCGAAGCCCAGTGCATGGCCTCGCGCCAGGTGCAGCTCTCGGCCTATGTCAGCCTGCGCGAGAAGGCGATCGACGGGCCTGGCACCTGCGGCATGGAGAAACCGCTGCGCGTCGCCGCCTTCGCCAATGGCAGCGTCGCGCTGACCAGCAATGCGACATTGGCCTGCCCGGTGGTCGCGACCACCGACAAATGGTTCACCGAGGTGGTGCAGCCGGCGGCGATGAACGTGCTTGGCGCGCAGGTGATCGAGATCCGCGCCGGCTCCTATTCCTGCCGCGCCATGAACAACGGCACCGGCACGAGCCGCACCTCCGAGCACGCCTTCGGCAATGCCGTCGATGTCTTCTCCTTCCGGCTGAACGACAACCGCGTCGTCACCGTCAAGGATGGCTGGCGCGGCGCGCCGGAGGAGCAGGCCTTCTTGCGCGAGATCTTCGTCGGTGCCTGCGAGCATTTCTCGACCGTGCTCGGTCCCGGCGCCGACGCCTTCCATTACGACCATTTCCACATCGACCTGGCGCGCCATTCCAAGGGCCGGCACATCTGCAAGCCGGTGATCAAATACGAGCCGAACTACAACCTGCCGCCGCCGGACCCGGCACGGCCCGACCGCATGGCCCTGCAACAGCAGCAGCAGCCGGCGACGCGCCAGAACTTGCCGCCGCCGATGCTGGCGGCTGGCTCCGGCGGCCTGCTGCGCCAGCCGAGCGGTGGTTTGCGTCCGCCCGGCGCGGTCAATGGCGGCTATCCGGTCGCGCATCAGCAGCATGGCGGTCTCGACGCGCAGCGGCGCTATATCGAGGAGGCGCCGCAACCGCAGATGTCGCAGCGCTACCAGCCGCAGCCGGCGCCGAGCGAGATGCGCGGACCATTGCAGCTGCCCGGTTCGGTACCGCCGACCGAAGAGCTGATCGTCGGCGACGAGGAGGGCAACGGCATCCTCGACGGCGCGGGCGAAGGCGAGGCACCGATCAATCCGCGCAACGACCCGTTCGCCTATCGGCCGCAGGGCCAGCAGACGGGTTCGCTCCGGCGGTAGCACGCGTCATTCTCGGGCGGAGCGAAGCGCAGACCCGAGAATCTCCTGACGCCAAGGCACCGACCCGAGCATCTTACGGCCTGAGATGCTCGGGTCGAGCCCGAGCATGAGGAAACCCCTTCACCGCGAGACCAGGACCTGCCGGCACTCCGCCGGCAGGGCGTCGAGCGACATGGGCGGCTTGGGCTTCGGCTTAGGACCCGGTTTCGGCTTGGGCGGATTGAAGATCGCCTGGTGCTGGCGTTCGACCCAGCCGGAGAGTTCCTCGCCGCAGCCATCGCCGAAATTGGGCGGCTCCTGGCCGTCGCAGCCTTCGACACCCGGCGGACAGCTCAGCCTGATGTGGAAGTGGTAGTTGTGGCCCCAGATCGGCCTGACCTTGTTAAGCCAGGTCTTGTCCGACCCGGCCTCGCGGCAGAGTGCGACCTTGAGCGCCGGATTGACGAAGATGCGCTCGACCCTGGGCTCGCTGGCGGCAGCCTTGATCAGGCGCGTATGGGCCGGCGTCCAGTTCTTCGGGTCGACATCGCGCCAGTCGGAGCGGGCCATGTTGGTCGCCGACATGTTCTCGCGGTCGTCGCTGTCGAGGCGCTTCCTCGGCATCGGCGTCAGCCAGATATCGGCGTCGAGTCCGATCTGGTGCGAGGCGTGGCCGGTCAGCATCGGCCCGCCGCGCACCTGCGAGATGTCACCGACCAGGAGGCCGGACCAGCCGGTGATCTTCGGCACCTCGCGAGCGAAGCGCTCGAGGAAGGCGATCAGCTCCGGGTGGCCCCAGTTGCGGTTGCGGGCGAGGCGCATGACCTGCCAATTCTCGCCGTCGACCGGCAGCGCGGTCGCGCCGGCAAGGCAGCCGCGGGCATAGGAGCCGATGGCGCGCGCCCTCATCGCGGCCGGCGTGGTCTTCTGGCCGAACAGGGCACGAGCGGCTTCGGGATGGGCGGCGATGTTGGCGGCGCGAGTCCTGGCCTCGGCCTCGGCGGTGGACTGCGCATGCGCGGCCCCGGCCAGCATGGGCAGGAGAATCAGGGGGGCGAGACGGCGAAGCAGCAGCATGGGCGCAGAATCGCAGGCCGGCCGCCGGCAGGTCAAGCTTGCTGCGGCCAGCGGGCTGGACAAGCCGAGCGCGAGCCGGCAGCGTCACGGCCAAGCCGAGCGAGCGGACGCGACGTTCCGCAATGCCGCAACACCGGAGGAGACGCCATCATGACGACCCTGCTCGACCGCCGCACGCTGCTCGGCGGCCTCGGCGCCTCGCTCGCCCTACCGGCAGCCGGGTTCGCGCAAGGCGCCTGGCCGCAGGGGCGCACACCGAAGCTGGTCGTGCCGTTCACGCCCGGCGGAGCCACCGACATCCTCGGCCGGCTGGTCGCCGACAAGGTCGGCCAGGCGCTCGGCGCGACCTTCGTGGTCGAGAACCGCGCCGGCGCCGGCGGCAATATCGGCGTCGAGGCGGTGGCGCGCTCCGAGCCGAACGGCGACACCCTGCTGATCGTCTCGGTCGGCCTCGTCGCCAATCCGGCGCTCTACGCCAAGGTCAACTACGACCCGCTCACCGACTTCGCCCCGATCACCATGGTCGCGCTGGTGCCGAACCTGCTCGTCGTCAGCCCAACCCTCAAGGTCAAGGACACGGCCGAGCTGATCGCCTATGGCAAGGCCAACCCGGGCAAGCTGACCTATGCCTCCTCCGGCGTCGGCACCTCGATCCACCTCGCCGGCGAGCTGTTCCAGAAGCTGACCGGCATCAAGATGGTGCATGTGCCCTATCGCGGCTCGGCCCAGGCGATGCAGGACCTGATCGGCGGGCGCGTCGACCTGATGTTCGACAACATCACCGCGGCACTGCCACAGGTCCGTGCGGGGACGGTGCGCGGCTTCGGCGTCACCACGGCGCAGCGCGCGCCGACCGCCTCCGAATTCGCCCCGATCAACGATCTGGTGCCGGGTTTCGACGTCTCCTCCTGGTTCGCTTTATTCGCCCCGGCGAAGACGCCGCAGGCGATCATCGACCGGCTCCAGGCCGAGACCAAGGCCGCGATCGCCGACCCCGTGGTGCGCGGCAAGATGGACCAGCTCGCGGCCCAGCCGGTCGGCAACACCCCGGCGGAGCTCGCAGCCTTCGTCCGCGCCGAGCAGACGAAATGGGTCAGCCTGATCCGCGAGGTGGGCATCAAGGCAGACTGAGCTTTCGGGAACCTACCGTTCGCGCCCGACGTTCTCCAAAAGCCCGCCCGCCGATCGGCGAGAACGCGGGCGGACGGAAGAAGGGGCGCGAGCCATGTCCACCCTCCTCATCATCATCCTGCTCATCATCCTGCTCGGTGGCGGCGGGTATTACGGCCATCGCAGCTATGGCGGCGCCGGCCTCGGCGGCGTGGTCGGCCTCGTGCTGGTCATCGTGATCGTGCTGTGGCTGCTTGGAGCGCTCGGCGGCCCGGCCGTCAGGGTCTGAGCCCTCACCGTCATTGCGACCAAAGCGAAGCAATCCAGATCGTAGAGCGCTGCCGCTCCTGGATTGCTTCGTCGCTGACGCTCCTCGCAATGACGGTTGCAACGGCTCGCCAGCCTCAGTTCGCGAGCTTCCAGACCAGCATGGCGGCAGCGAGATCCTCGAGCGCCGTGCCGACCGATTTGAACAAGGTCACGTCGTCACGCTCGACCGCAGGGTCGTATTGCCCGCGACAAAGGCCGGCCAACGTTCCGCAGACCTGCTCAGCCGTATAAGTGCCAGCCTTGATCGCGACGGCGACATCGCCGCCCTCGTGCAGCGCCGCTTCCGTATCGACAAAGACATGGGCGCGTTGCAGCGCCTCGTCATCGGCCTCGCGCATCGACAGGTTGAAGGCTCCGACCAGATCAAGATGGGCGGTGCGCTTCAGCCAGCGGCCATGGATCAGCGGTTCGCGCGACAGCGTCGCACAGGAGATGAGATCGGCCTGGCGTGCCTCGGCTTCGAGGTTCTCCGCGACGCGCGCCTCAATGCCATCGCGCGCGAGTTCGGCGACGACCTCGGCCGCGGCCTCCGGACGACGCGCCCAGATCGCGATCTCCTCGAAATCGCGGACGCTGCGATGCGCCTTGACCAGGAAGGTCGAGAGCGCGCCGGCGCCGACCATCAGCATCCGCTTGGTGTCCGGGCGCTCCAGCATGCGCGAGGCAAGCGCCGAGGCGGCGGCCGTGCGCCATAACGTCAGGCGTGCACCGTCAAGCGCCGCGAGCGGCGCGCCGCTGGCGCCGTCCATCAGCAGATAGGTGCCCATCACGCTCGGCAGGCTGGCCGTAGCGTTGCCGGGGAACACGGTGACGACCTTGGTGCCGAGGAAGGCGGGCTTCCCCTCCGGTGCGGTCCAGGCCGGCATCAGCAACAGGGTCGCGGCGGCATCGGGCCGCTCGATCTCATGGTGATGGCGCACCGGCGTGACGATGTCGCCGCGGAAGGCCTCGGCGAGCGCGTCGATCAGCGCGGGGAAGTTGAGCAGGCCGTCGATCTCGGCGGCAGAGAAGAAGCGCATAATGCCAGCGTTCAGATGCGGTTGGTGAGCGCCGGCAGCGCCGAATCCGGCACGGCAGCGCGCAGGGACTGCGCCTCGTTGCGCAGCTTGTCGGCTTCGCGGCGATTGACCCGCGCGGCCTTGCGATGCTTGCCCTGCGCCAGCCAGGAGGCGAAGCCTCCGATCAGGATGCCGATGGCGACGGCGGCGAGAATGACAGCAAAGAGCGGCAGGTCGAGCGCCAAAGCCGGCGCATCGCGGCTGATCGGATCGAGCGAGACCCGGACCGGGGCGCGGTTCGCCACCGAGAACAGCACCACGATCAACGCGACCGGGACGAGCACCAGCGCCTTGAAGAAAGCCTTCATCCCGCTCCTCCAGCCGGCTCAGCCGGCCTTGCCGTTCAGCCGCATGCGCAGTTCCTTGCCGGTCTTGAAGACCGGCACGAACTTCTGGTCGACCTTGACGGAATCGCCGGTGCGCGGGTTACGGCCGACACGGGCGGCGCGCTCCTTGGTCGAGAAGGCGCCGAAGCCGCGCAGCTCGACACGATCGCCGCGGGCGAGCGCCTTGACGACCTCGTCGAGGATCGAGCCGACGATGTTCTCGATATCCCGCTGGTAGAGATGGGTGTTGCGCTCGGCAATGCGCTGGACGAGTTCTGATTTTATCATGGGTCCAATATAACCGCTTGTAACATCGTCACTTTTCGACGGCAGGCTGCCAGAGCGCCAAGGGCGCGTCAAGCCTCAGGCCGACCGGGACTTCGGCCGCGCGCGCGAGCAGTGCCGCGAGCGGCTCCAGCCCGGCGGCGCGCGCCATCGCCTCGCCCGCGCTCCACAGGCCGTAGGACGAGGATTCGCTGCGGCGGCGCCAGTCGCGCACCGGCAGATCCTTGCCGACACCCTTCTCGCGTTCGAGCCAGGCAATCGCCTCCGGCTCGCTGCCGACCTCGTCGATGAGCTTGAGCTTGACCGCCTGGCGGCCGGAATGGACGCGGCCGTCCGCGACGGCGGCGATCTCGGGATCAGCGAGCTTGCGCCGCTCGCCGACCAGCCGCTTGAACCAGTCGTAATTGTCGGCGATCACCCGCGCCGTCTCGGCGGCCGCTTCCGGCGAGGTCGGCTCGAGGCCGCTGGGGGCTGCCTTGAGCGGGCTCGACCGGGTGATCTCGAACTTCACGCCGATCGTGTCGAGGAGCCGCGCGACATTGGGGATCTGGGCGATCACGCCGATCGAGCCGACCATCGAGGTCTGGCGCGCGACGATACGCTCGCTGCCGAGCGCGACGATGTATCCGCCCGAGGCGGCGAGCCCATCGACCACCGCGATCACCGGCTTCTTCGCGGCGAGGCGGCGAACCGCATCATAAACCGCTTCCGAACCGGTCACCGTGCCGCCGGGGCTGTCGATGCTGAGCAGCACGGCGCTGGCGCGGCTGTTCTCCAGCGACTTGATCAGCTCGAGCGTGCGGCGGTCGCCGGAGATGAAGCCGGAAATGGTGACGCGGGCGATATGGGCCTGGGAGGTGCTGCCCGGCAGGCGTCCGCTCCAGGCGAGCGCGGCGGCGACGATCATGGCGACCACGCCGACCAGGGCAAGCAGCCGCCAGAGCGAAAGCTTGCGCCGCAGGCTGCGACGATCGGCGAGCAGATCGGCATCGGACGACATGTCGGCAGCTCCGGTTAGGCGGGGCCCTGTGATGTAGCTCCGCCGGGCCATAGGGGCAAGGCGGCAATGGGCGCGACAGGATGCCCGGCTTACGCCGCGGCCAGTGCCCGCTGCCGATCGAGTGCGAGCAAAGCAAGTCCGCTCGCCACCGAGCGGAAGGCGTCGCCGATATGGATGCGCTGCGGGCTGAAGCGGCGGTCGAACAGCGCGCGCACCGCCGGCACATAGGAGGTGCCGCCGGTCATGAACACCGCCTCGATCTTGTCGCCATCGACGCCAGCGGCGGCCAGCGCCTCGTCGAGCGCGCCCTCGATCGCCGCGACATCGTCGGCGATCCAGCGCTCGAACAGAGCCCGCGTCACGGTGCGGTCGATCCGCACGCCCATCTGGTCGAAGGCGAGCTGTGCTTCCTCTTGCGAGGAGAGAGCGATCTTCGTCGCCGAGACGGCGCGGTAGAGCTCGTAGCCGAGATCGTATTCGATCACCGTCATCAGGTCCTCGAGCCGCTCGGGCTCGACCGCGTCGCGGATCAGCGCCTTGAGCTCGGTCATGGTCTCCCTGCTCTTCATCAGCGAGAGCCGGTGCCATTGCGCGAAGGCGGCGTGGTAATGCGCCGGGATCGGCAGGCGCTTGCCGAAGGAGAGATAGTCCGAGCCCTTGCCGAGCAGCGGCGAGACCGCGTGCTCGATGATGCGGTAGTCGAAGGTGTCACCGGCGACGCCGACGCCGGCATGGGACAGCGGCACCGCCTGCAAGGTCCCGTTGCTACCAGGCTCGAAGCGCATCACCGAGAAGTCGCTGGTGCCGCCGCCGAAATCTGCGACCAGCATGGTCTGCGGGGTCTTGAGCTCGCGGGCGTACCAATAGGCCGCGCCGAGCGGCTCATAGGCGAAGTCGACCTTGCTCATGCCGGCCTTCCCATAGGCCGCCGAGAGGCGCGTCAGGGCGAGCTCCTCATCCGGGCGGTCGCCGGCGAAGACGACTGGGCGGCCGGAAAGGACGGCGCGTTCGCCGAGAGCGTCGAGCCCGGCAGAGAGGTCGCTCAGGAAGACCGCGATCAGGTCCTCCAGGCGGAAGAGCTTGCCGAACAGGCGCGTCTCCTGGAAGGCGCGGCTCGACAGATGCGTCTTCAGCGATTGCAGGAAGCGGTGCTCGGTGGTCATGCCGAGCGCCATGTCGAGCGCGTCGGGGCCGCTGACATGGGCGACATGGGTGTTGGGCGGCCGGCCTTCGCGCCAGAACATCAGGGCCGAGCGGTAGGCGTCGACGGCGCCCTGCTTCGTCGCGAAGCTGCGGGTCGTCACCGAGCCGTCGGGACGTGCGAGCGCGACCACGCTGTTGGTCGTGCCGAAATCGATTCCGATCGCTGCGTCCTGCATCTTCGCCTCCAGCTCATCTCGTCATGGTCGGGCTTGACCCGACCATCTCGGAAACCAGTGCTCTCTGGTCCCGAGATTCTCGGATCTACGCTTCGCTCCGTCCGAGAATGACGACCTCGGCCGAAACAAAAGCCCGCGCGGATTTCTCCGCGCGGGCCGATGGTTGCTCAGGCCGCCTTGCGCGGCCCGAGAATCACTTCTTGTCGGTCGTCGCCTTCTTAAGGGCGGCGCCCAGGATGTCGCCGAGCGAAGCACCCGAGTCGGCCGAGCCGTACTGGGCCATCGCCTCGCGCTCCTCGGCCACTTCCAGGGCCTTGATCGAGACCTGGATCTTGCGGGCCTTCTTGTCGAAGAGGATGACGCGGGCGTCGACCTTCTCGCCGGCCGCGAAGCGCTCGGGGCGCTGCTCGGCACGATCACGCGCGATTTCGGCGCGCTTGATGAAGGTCGTCATGTCCGTGCCGACGATCTTGACGTCGAGACCGCCTTCCTTGACGTCGACGATCTCGCAGGTCACGACCTGGCCCTTCTTGAACTCGCCGGCATCCACGAAGGGATCGCCGCCGAGCTGCTTCAGGCCGAGCGAGATGCGCTCCTTCTCGACGTCGACATCGAGGACGACCGCCTGGAGCATGTCGCCCTTCTTGTACTCCTCGATCACCTGCTCGCCCGGACGGTTCCAGTCCAGGTCCGACAGATGGATCATGCCGTCGATGTCGCCTTCCAGGCCGAGGAACAGACCGAACTCGGTCTTGTTCTTGACCTCGCCCTCGACCACCGAACCGCTCGGATGCTGCTCGGCGAAGACCTCCCACGGATTGCGGAGGGTCTGCTTGAGACCGAGCGAGATGCGGCGCTTGACCTGATCGACCTCGAGGATCGCGACGTCGACTTCCTGCGAGGTCGAGACGATCTTGCCGGGGTGGACGTTCTTCTTGGTCCAGGACATCTCCGAGACGTGGATCAGGCCTTCGATGCCCGGCTCCACTTCGACGAACGCGCCGTAGTCCGTGATGTTGGTGACGCGGCCCTTCAGGCGGGTACCGACCGGGTAGCGGGCGGCGATGCCATCCCACGGATCGGCCAGCAGCTGCTTGATGCCCAGCGAGATGCGGTGCGTCTCCTGGTTGATCTTGATGATCTTGACCTTGACCGTCTGGCCGATGGTCACGACCTCGGACGGATGGTTGACGCGGCGCCAGGCCATGTCGGTGACGTGCAGCAGGCCGTCAATGCCGCCGAGGTCGACGAAGGCGCCGTACTCGGTGATGTTCTTGACGACGCCGTCGATGACCTGGCCCTCTTCGAGCGAGGCGACCAGCTCGGAGCGAGCCTCGGCGCGGGTCTCTTCGAGCACGGTGCGGCGCGAAACGACGATGTTGCCGCGGCGGCGATCCATCTTGAGGATCTCGAAGGGCTGCGGCTGGCCCATCAGCGGGCCGACGTCGCGGATCGGGCGGATGTCCACCTGCGAACGCGGCAGGAAGGCGACGGCGCCGTCGAGATCGACGGTGTAGCCACCCTTGACCGTGTTGAAGATGTTGCCCATGACCTTCTCGCGGGCCTCGAACGCCTTCTCGAGCTTGACCCAGCTCTCTTCACGGCGGGCCTTGTCGCGCGAGATGACGGCTTCGCCGAGCGCGTTCTCGATCCGGTCGAGATAGACCTCGACCTCGTCGCCGACCTTGAGCTCCTCATCCCGGCCCGGGCCGGTGAATTCCTTGAGGGCGACGCGACCTTCGGTCTTCAGACCGACGTCGATGATCGCCATGTCCTTCTCAATGGCAACGACCTTGCCCTTGATGACGGTACCCTCGAGGGCCTCGTTCCGGGTGAACGATTCCTCGAGCAGGGCGGCGAAATCCTCGCGACCCGCGCTATAGCTTTCGACAGCTGACATATGTGCTCCTGAACGCCGGCCGCGTATCCCGCGGATGTCCGGCATGGCGCCGATTGGGTTGGTGTTGCACACCGGATCGATCCGCGCGGTGCTCCACTCGTGGAGCGTGCCATCCCATGGACGGCGGCGCCTGGCCGCAGGGGCCGATCCGCATCCGGCAGGCCGTTTTCCAAACACGAAACGGGAGCCGGCCATGTCGGCCGCCCCCGGCTGTGATCGATCACGGCCCTTCGGACGAGGCTGACCTAGCGATTTTCGCGTCGTTCTGCAAGCGGATTGCGGCGCGAAATGCCGGTCGCGCATGCGTGGAGCGGCCTTGCGAGCCGCTGAAGGGGTGCCGATCTTTCGCGGCGAAGCCCGGCGCCAAGCCGGAGCGATGCAAGGGAAAAGCCTGATGTTCCCGCTTTCCATCCTCGACCTCGCCTTCATCGCCGAAGGCGCGACCGCTGCAGACGCCCTCCACAACAGCCGCGACCTCGCCCGCCATGCCGAAAAGCTCGGCTACACCCGCTTCTGGCTGGCCGAGCACCACAACATGACCGGCATCGCCAGCGCCGCGACCTCGGTCGCGATCGGCTATGTCGCCGAAGGCACGCAAACGATCCGCGTCGGCGCCGGCGGGATCATGCTGCCGAACCATTCGCCGATCGTGATCGCCGAGCAGTTCGGCACGCTGGAGACGCTCTATCCCGGCCGCATCGACCTCGGGCTCGGCCGTGCGCCCGGCACCGACCAGCGCACCTGGCGGGCGCTGCGGCGCGAGGCCGACGCGTCCGAACGCTTCCCGCAGGACGTGCTGGAACTGCAGGCACTGCTTGGACCGTTGCAGCCGGACCAGGTGATCCAGGCGGTGCCGGGCACCAACACCAATGTCCCGCTCTGGATCCTCGGCTCCAGCCTGTTCGGCTCGCAGCTCGCCGCCGTGCTCGGCCTGCCCTATGCCTTCGCCTCGCATTTCTCGCCGGACGCGTTGATGGATGCGCTCGCCGTCTATCGCGAGCGCTTCCAGCCCTCGAGCCAGCTCGACAAGCCCTATGCCATGGTCGGCTGCAACGTCATCGCGGCCGAGACCGACGCCGAGGCGCAGTATCTCTTCACCTCGGTGCAACAGCGCTTCGCCGACATGCTGCGCGGCCGGCGCGGTCTGCTGCCGAGGCCGATCGACGACATCGAGGATTATTGGTCCGGGCCGGAAAAGGCGCAGGCGCAGCGCATGCTGGCCTGCTCCTTCGTCGGCTCGCGCGAGAGCGTGAGGGCGCAATTGCAGGCCTTCATCGAGAAAACCAAGGCGGATGAGCTGATCGTCGCCTCGGCCATCTTCGATCACGCCGCCCGCAAGCGCTCCTACGAGATCCTGGCCGAAATCCAACCGGCACTCGGCTTGGCAGCCGTCGCCGCCTGAGCGAGCGGGCGTTCAGGAACGGCCTTCATGCTCGGCTGCGGTGAGGTTTCGCCGCAGCCGCACCATCGCCTCGCGCAGATCGCGCTGCTCCTCGGGGGCCAAGCCGGTCGCGCGCTGCATGCTGACCCTGACCGCTCTGCCCCGCTCGCGCAATGCGCGGCCCTGCGGTGTCAGGTTGATGCGGACCTGGCGCTCGTCCTGCGGGTCACGCTGGCGCGTCACCACGCCCATCGCCTCCAGCCGCTTCAGCAATGGCGTCAGCGTACTTGAATCCAGGAAGAGCTTTTCGCCGAGCCCGCCTACGGTCTGGTCGGCTTCCTCATAGAGCGCGACCAGCGCGATATATTGAGGGTAAGTCAGGCCGAGTTCGTCGAGCAGCGGCTTGTAGACGCGGTTGAAGGCGAGATTGGTCGAATAGACCGCGAAGCAGAGAAACTCGTCGAGACCCGGAAGCCTGTCGGGCCCGGCCTGCTCAGACGCCTGTCCTAAATCGCCCATCACGCACGCCTCCCGGCAAAGGGTCGCTCACAGATATTTGACGCACGATTTATTTTCAAGCGATTGATCGATGCTTCGCGCTCGTTTATTTATCGAGCGATCTAATCGCTTGGCATATAAACAACGGAGCTTGCCGTGACCCGCACTCAACCAGTCGCCAAGGCGCTCGTACAAGCCCAGCCCGAGGCCATTCCCGCCCCACGTCGCCTGCTGCTGGCGGCGATGCTGGCGGCGGCGACGAGTTTCGCCATGGCGTGCAGCGCCTTCACCGGCCCGCGCAGCTACGGCTCCGCCCCGGTCGTGTCATCGAACCCGCCGCCACGGCGCGGCGCAGCCCGTTCCTGACGAAACGCCTGTCGAGGAGCCGCTTCCCATGAACTTCGCCCTCGCCTATCTCGCCGGCGCCCTGACCATCGCCAGCCCCTGCATCCTGCCGGTCCTGCCCTTCGTGCTGACGCGCGCCGGCCAGCCCTTCCGCAACAGCACCTTGCCGATGCTACTCGGCATGGCGCTGACGTTCGCGGGCGTCGCAAGTCTCGCCGCGGTCGCCGGCAATTGGGCGATCGCGCTTAACAGCCACGGCCGCACGGTCGCGCTCGGCCTCGTCGCCCTGTTCGGGCTGGCCCTGCTGTTTCCGGCTCTGGCGACACGCCTCGCCGTACCGCTGACCGTGCTCGGTGAAAAGCTGGCGCGGTTGGCGGGAGCGAATGGCCGCAGTGATCTGCGCCCAGCATCATCCGCTTTGCTCGGCGTCGCCACAGGCCTGTTGTGGACGCCCTGCGCCGGGCCGGTGCTCGGCCTGATCCTCGCCGGCGCTGCCCTTGGCGGGCCGAACTTCACAACCGCGCTGCTGCTCTTTTCCTATGCTGCCGGCGCGGCGACGGCGCTCGCTGCGGTTCTGCTGCTGGGCAACCGGCTGCTGGCGCGGGCCCGGCATTCCGCCGCTCTGCTCGAACCCGTGAGGCGCGGCCTCGGTGTCGCGGTGGTCGCGAGCGCAGTCGCGATCGGCTTCGGCTTCGATACCAGCGTCCTCACCCGCCTGTCGGCACCGACCACCGCCGCCATCGAGCAGCGCCTCCTTGAGATCGCCATGCCAGCCGCGCCAAGCTTGGTCGCCACCGCACAGGCGCAGCCTGCCGCCAAGCCGCTGTTCGGCGCCAGGCAATGGCTCGACCGCGAGCCGATCGCGGCCGAGAGCGTGCGCGGCAAGGTCGTCCTGGTGAACTTCTGGACCTACTCCTGCATCAACTGCCTGCGCTCGCTGCCTTACGTCCGGGCCTGGGCCGAAAAGTATCGGGATCAAGGCCTCGTCGTGATCGGCGTGCACACGCCTGAGTTCGCCTTCGAGAAGGATCCGAACAATGTCCGCAAGGCCGTCGCCGCACTCGGCGTGATCTATCCGGTCGTGATCGACAACGACTATGCCGTCTGGCGTGCCTTCAACAACCGAGCCTGGCCCGCCCGCTACTTCATCGATGCGCAGGGCCGCACCCGGCATCACGAGTTCGGCGAGGGCGACTACGCCGCGTCCGAAAAAGTGATCCAGTCGCTGCTCGCCGAGGCCGGTGGCAAGGTCGAGCCGGGCATCGCCAAGGTCTCGGGCGAAGGCGCGCAGGGAGCGCCCGACTTCGCCAATCTGCGCTCGCCCGAGACCTATCTCGGCCATGCCCGCACGAACGGCTTTGCCTCGCCGGGGGGCATCAGGGCGGATGCGCCGGCCAACTACGAGGCCGCCACCTCCCCGCGCCTCAATCAGTGGAGCCTTGCCGGCAGTTGGACCGTGGCCGGCGAGTTCGCGTCCTCGCAGCAGGCGGGCGGGCGGATCAACCATCGCTTCCATGCCCGCGACCTGCATCTGGTGATGGGCCGCTTGCCCGGCAGCCCGCCGGTCCGCTTCCGCGTCACCATCGACGCCGCCGCACCCGGCAGCGCCCATGGTGCCGATATCGACGCCGACGGCTACGGCACGATCGCTGACGAGCGGCTCTACCAGCTGCTCCGTCAGGACGGGCCGGTGAAGGCCCGCGACTTCAGTATCGAGTTCCTCGATCCCGGCGCTCGCGCCTACGCCTTCACTTTCGGCTGACGGAGTGTCTCAACCCGCTCGCACCTGCGAGGGCGAGCGGCCGAAGCGCTTGCGGAAGCTGCGGTTGAAATAGGAGAGGTCGCCGAAGCCGACCTCGAAGGCGACGCCGCTGATCGTGATGGCGTCGTCCTCGGCCGACATCAGCTTGAGCCAGGCACGCTCCAGTCTTCGTTCCAGCACATAGTCCGAGAAGGTCCGCCCCTCGGCGCCGAAGGCCTTCTGGATGGCGCGCGGGGTCACGCCATAGAGCCCGGCGATCATGTCGATCGAGAGCTCGCGCCGCTCCAGCCTGGTCTCGATATCGGCCTTGATCGCGGCGAGCCGGCCGCCGCGCCGCGGCGCCGCGGTCACCGGCGGAGCGCTGCGATCGGCCAGCATCACGCCGATCAGGTCGTGGACATGGCCGATGGCGAGATCGCGCAGCGGCGCCGAGTTCAGCGGGAACAGGCCGCGCAGCAGCAGCGCGCCGTAATGCGCCAAGACCTGCAGGCCGCGATTACCGCGCGGGATCGCCTGCATCAATTCGTCGGAGGCGAGCTGCGCCAGTGCCGGCAGGCGCGCCGGATCGAGCGCGATCAGGTCGATGCGGCCGAGCTCGACGAGCGTGAAGCGCGTCTCCTGCGCGAGATCGACGACCGCGGCATCGCGGGCCCGCAGTGAGATACGGCGGCCTACCTGCTCGATCACGCAGCGGCCATCGGAAGGGCGCACGAGAATATAGCGCGGCTCCTGCCCGCTCTGGCGCGCCGGCCAGGTCCAGGGCGTCGCCGGGGAAAAGCAGGACATCAGCCCGATATCAGGCCGCGTCGTCAGCATGCTGCGGGCGGCGAAAGGCAAGGCAGCCTCGGCGCGGATGTCATCGCTATCAGGCACATGTCCGAAAACCTTGTTCGCCATCGCCTGGACCTCCTCGGGCGCGGCCTCGCCCGAAACCAGCCAGAACGGCGCGAAGCTTTCAGCCTCGCTGACCATCGCGTTCACGGACCGTGGCATCGCGGCCACAGCCGCCTTGCCGCGCATCGGAGTTCGCATTTGTCCCATAACGCGTTCGCGCAAGTCCAAGATGATGCGCTCGATATAACTTTAGTGATCGCAAGAACACAACGCATAGCGATCCACGCGCCGCGAAGATCAATGAATATAGCTAGTTTATTCTAGTTCTAAACTAAGATCGAAACGGCACTACAACTTCAGATCGAGTGATGTCGGACGATACTCTCGTACTCCGGCATTGCCCCGAGCCGACGACGACAGGTGTCTTCATGAGCAAGCGCGCTTCCCTCGCCATCAGCCTGCCGGCTCTGCTTTGCGCTTCGGCCGCGGTGGCGCAATCGACGCCATCGCCCATCATCGACCTCGACACGATCACCGTCACGGCGGCGCGCACCGAGCGTAGTCTGGCCGATACGCCGCAATCGATCCAGGTGCTCGACCGGGCGCAGATCGAAGAGCAGCTCAAGTTCAGCCCGAACGCCGCCGTGGCGCTCGGGAAGCTGGTGCCCGGCTATTCGATGTCGACGCAGACCGTGTCGAGCGCCTCGGAGAACTATCGCGGCCGCGACCTCTTGGTGCTGATCGACGGCGTGCCGATGAACACGCCGCTGCGCGACGTCTCGCGCATTCTCTCGCTGATCGACCTCAACACGGTCGAGCGCATCGAGGTGGTCGCCGGGGCCTCCAGCCTCTACGGCGCCGGCGCGACCGGCGGCACGGTCAACTTCATCACCAAGACACCCGCAGACGGCAGCAAGCCGCGCGTCACTGTAAACACCGCCGTACGCGGCTTCACCCAGGCGCTCGGCCGCTCGCTGGCGCCGGAAGCCTCGGTCACCGTCTCCGGCAAGATTCCTGACGGATTCGACTACCTGATCTCCGGCAGCGGCCGCGGCGCCGGCCGTACCTATGACGGCAGAGGGCGCGAACTGCCCTCCGACGGCCTGCTCGGCCAGGGCGGCGGCGACCGCTACAAGGCCGGCAATCTGTTGGCCAAGCTCGGCTACAACTTCGACGCCAGCAAGCGCATCGAATTGCAGGGCTCGCTGATCGCCTTCGATCAGGACCCGAAATACCTGACCAATTACGCCGCGCCTTTCGCCCGGCCGGACCGGACGCAGCTCTATACCGGGCAGAACGTCATCGAGGACACCAAGTCGGTCTCGCTGCGCTATAGCGACAGCGACTTCGCCCTCGGCAAGCTGAGCGTGCTCGGCTACTACAACGACATCAAGAAGCGCTTCAATTATTCGGTCTTCTCCTACCCCTACAACAGCCAGGTCTACTATTCCTTCAACCCGGCCTCGCCGACGAGCCCGGACAACCAGACCACGCTCTATTCGCAGCGCGGCGGCGTGAACCTGACGATCGACACGCCGCTCGATCGCATCCTGCCCGGCGCCAAGTTCACCTGGGGCGGCGACCTCAACCAGGAGAAGACCTGGCAGACCCTGACCAACGGCCAGGACGTGTTCACGCCGCTGAAGCAGACCACCACGGCCGCCTTCGGCCAATTGCAGATCCCGATCGGCGAGCGCATCACCCTGCGCGGCGGCCTGCGCTACGAATACTTTTCGCTCGATGTCAGCGACTATGTCCGTCCGGCCGCCTATGCGGCGGTGGCCGCCAACAACGCCCGGGGCTTCCAGAGCTTCGTGCTGCCGGCGCTCAACGTCACCGGCGGCAAGTTCGATTACCTCGCCTGGACCGGCAATCTCGGCGCCACGGTCAAGCTCTCCGAAAGCAGCGAGGTCTTCGGCGGCTTCTCGCAGGGCTTCGCGCTGCCCGATGTCGGCGCCTTCACCCGGCGCGCCGGCATCTCGACCGCCTTCGCCTGCCCGGTCGCGAACCCGAACTGCCTGCCGGCGAACCGGCGCAGCATCAGCTATGCCTCGATCGCGCCGGAGGCGCAGATCGTGAACAGCTACGAGCTCGGCATCCGCGGCAGCCACGGCGTCTTCAAGGGCTCGCTGACCGGCTTCATCAGCACCTCCGGCAAGGGTGTGACCTTCGATCAGGCGAGCAACACGCTCTCGCAGCAGAAGGAGCGGATCTGGGGCGTCGAGGCGACCGGCGACGTCGCCGTCACCGAGCAATTCACCCTCGGCACGGTCCTCTCCTATCGCGAGGGGCGCTACGACACCAATGGCGACCGCAAGCTCGACAGCGCCCTGCCGAACAACCGCATCGGCTCGCCCTATCGCGGCATGCTCTATGGCAGCTATCGCTTCACCAACGGCATGCAATTGCGCGTCGAGGGCGAGGCCTTCTCCGATCGCGACGTCGCGACCGATCTGCGCGGCACCCGCAACAGACTGAAGGGCGCCGCCACCATGAACGTCGCCTTCACCGGGCCGGTGCTCGAAGGCGAGGCCTATGTCGCGGTCAACAACCTGTTCGACCGCAATTATCAGAACCCGACCGCAACCTCGGTGCGCAACCTCGCCAACTATGCCTGGGGCCGCACCGTGACGCTCGGCTTCCGCAAGACCTTCTGATGGTCAGTCTCGAGAGCGATGCGGAGGGCATCGTGACGCTGCGCTTCGCGCCGCCCTATGCCGATAATGACGAGCGCGCCTATCTCGACGCGCTCGCCGAGCTCGGCCGGCGGCAGGAGCCGTTCCTGCTGCTCACCGTGTTCGGCGGCGGTGGCAAGTTGTCCCAAGCCGGCGAGCGCGAGCAGGCGATCTGGTTCAAGCGGACGCGGGCCCAGTTCGGCGCGCTCTGCGGCGCCTGCGCCATCGTGCGCCCCGGCGCGACCGAGGCGATGGCCGACGTCTTCCGCCGGCTCTGGCCCTTCCCGATCAGCCTGGAGACCGACGAGGCGGCGGCGCGCACCTTCCTGCTCAAGCACCGGAGAGCGGCATGAGCGCGAGCGAGGCGACCATCGGCGCGGGACCGGCGAGCAACGCGGCGCGCTACCGGCTCTTCGCCGTGCTCGGGGGCTTGTATCTCGCGCAGGCGATCCCGTCCTACCTCTTCGTCGCGGCGCTGCCGCCGATCATGCGCGAGGCCGGCGTCTCGCGCACCGCCATCGGCTATATGAGCATCCTGCTGCTGCCGCTGGTGCTCAAATTCATCTGGGCGCCGTGGATCGACCGGATCAGGCCGTTCGCGCGGGCGCACCGGGCCGGCTGGGTCTTCATCACCCAGACCGGCACGATCCTGTGCATCCTGGCGCTGATCGCCGTCGGGCCACTGGATGTCACCAGGATCATCGCGATCGGCTTTGTCGCCTCGCTGCTGATCTCGACACAGGACATCGCCACCGACGGCTATGCGGCGAAATATCTGCCTGAGGCCGACCGCGCCGTCGGCAACGCCATCCAGGGCGGCTCAATCGCCTTTGGTGTCGTCATCGGCGGCACGCTTGGCCTCGTCCTGCACCATTATATCGGCTGGACCGGCATGCTGGTCACCATCGCCGCGATCTCGCTTCTGCCGCTCGTCGCGGCGGCGATGATGCGCGAGGGCGACCCGACGCCGGGCGAGGCGGCGAAGCGCCCCTCGATCCGCGCCTTCCTGCGCCGACCGGAGGCGCGCCAGATCCTCTGGATCGCGCTGATCTACCGGGCGAGCGAGGGGTTGGTGAAGGCGATGGAGGGCTCCTATCTCGTCGACGCCGGCGTGCCGCTCAACCAGATCGGCTATCTCTCAGGCATATCGGCGACGACAGCGGGCCTTGCCGGCTCGGTGATCGCGGCCTGGCTGGTGAAGCGCCGGGGCATCGCCTTCGTGCTGGCGCTGCTCGGGGCGGCGCGCACGCTCTGCTTCCTGCTCTTCACCTGCCATGCGCTGGGAGCCGTGGTTGGGGCGTGGCCGCTGTTCGGCGCGGCCGGTTTTCAGACGCTGATCCGCTATATGGAAATCGTCGCGCTCTATTCGCTGTTCATGGCGGTGACGACCTCGGACCAGCCGGGGACCGACTTCACCATCCTCGCCTGCGCGCAATTGCTGGTCTATCTCGCCGGCTCGATGCTGGCCGGCAAGCTCGCCGATACGCTGGGCTATGGCGCGCTGTTCTCGCTGGCGACGGCGATCTCGGCGGTCGCGGTGATCGCCACCGTCAGGATGATCGCGCGCAGCAGCGTCGGAAAGTCGGCCTGATCGGCGCAAAGCGCTGCTTGCGAGCGGCGACAGCTTCCCTAGCGTCGCCCTTCATGCGAGGTTGCCGGCGAGATCGCCTGTGCCGCAAGATCGCCTGTGCCGAAGGAGAACACCATGGGTTGGGTCGTCCTTGGACTGATCGTCGTCGTCGTGGTCTGGCTGATCATGACCTATAACGGCCTCGTCGCGATGCGCCAGCGCGTCAACCAGGCCTTCGCCGATATCGACGTGCAACTGAAGCAGCGCCACGACCTGATCCCGAACCTGGTCGAAACCGTGAAGGGCTATGCCAGCCACGAGAAGGAAACCTTCGACGCGGTGATCAAGGCGCGCAACCAGGCGCAGGCTGCCGCCGGACCGCACGACCAGGCCGTGGCCGAGCAGCAGCTCACCGGCGCGGTCGGCCGCCTGCTGGCGCTGGGCGAGGCCTATCCCGACCTGAAGGCGAGCGCGAACTTCCAGCAGCTCCAGCAGGATCTCGGCAATGTCGAGGACAAGCTCGCGGCAGCCAGGCGCTTCTTCAACAACGCGGTCAGCGAGTTCAACGCCGCGATCCAGGCTTTCCCGGCCGTGTTCTTCGCGCCGCAAATGGGCTTCAGCCCGCGCGAGTTCTTCGACGTCGGCGAAGAGACGCGCAAGCAGATCGAAGTCGCGCCGACCGTGAAGTTCTGAGCGCCGCGCAAGGCGTCATAGCGGAGCTGCGGCGATGCCGGGGGAAGCCTTCGGGCTCTACACCCATCAGCGCAACAACCGGACCCGGTCGATCGCCCTGATCATCGGGCTCTTCCTGATGGTCTATCTGACCGTCTGGGGCGTGATGCTGGTCGGCTATGGCTATGTCGGGGTGCCACGCGGGCGCACGGTGCTGAGCTTCGTCGGCCAACGCTTCTGGTCCTGGCTGCCCTTCATCACGCTGGGCACCGCGGCCTGGGTCTTCATAGGCTTCCGGATCAACGTCAAGCTGATCGAGGCGGTCTCGGGTGCAGAGGGCGTGACCCGGGAGGCGCAGCCCAAGCTCTACCGGATGCTGGAGAATCTCTGCATCTCGCGCGGCATGGTGACACCGAAGCTCGCCATCATCCAGAGCGACGCGCTCAACGCCTTCGCCAGCGGCGTCAACGACAAGCAGTTCACGGTGACATTGACCACCGGGCTGATCGAGCAGCTCAACGACGCCGAGATCGAGGCGGTGATCGCCCATGAGCTGACCCATATCCGCAATGGCGACGTCCGGCTGATGGTGATCGCCGTGGTGATCGCCGGCATCATCTCCTTCGTCGGCGAGGTGCTGTTCCGCAATCTCGGGCGGGTCCGCATCTCCTCGGATGGCGACAAGAAGGGCAGCGGTTTTGCGATCATCCTCGGCTTCGCGGTGATCGCCGTCGCCTGGCTGCTCGCCGTGCTGATCCGGCTATCGCTGTCGCGGGCGCGCGAATATCTCGCCGATGCCGGGGCGGTCGAACTGACCAAGAATCCGGACGCGATGATCTCGGCGCTGCTGAAAATCTCCGGCCGCGCCGATATCGACAATGTCCCGTCCGGCGTGATGGACATGTGCTTCGAGAACGACCCCGACGATTTCGCCGACCTGTTCTCGACCCACCCTTCCGTCACCAAGCGGGTGCAAGCCTTGGTGCAGACCGCTGGCGGGCGCCTGCCGCCGGAAGCGCCGCCCGGCCCGCCGAAAATCAGCGAGCGGCAACCGCTGCCCGAGATCGCCCAGACCTCGGCAACGCACGGGCCGTGGTCGCGGCCGGCGCCGCCGGCTGGCGGCTAGCGCCCGTCCTTGGCCCAAGCGAGCGCTTCCTCCAGGCGATCGTCGCCCCAGAACAATTCGCCGTCGCCGGTCACGAAGGTCGGTGCACCGAAGATGCCGAGCGACTTGGCGAGCTCGGTCTCAGCCTTGAGCCGGCCCTTGACCTCCTCGCTGCGTGACGCCGGGAAGACGCTGACCGGATCGGCCCCCGCTTCGCGCAGAGCCGTGCTCAGCACCGCCTCCTCGGCGATGTTGCGGCCCTCGCAAAACTGGGCGCGAAACAGCGCCTGGGAGAAAGCCGGGAGCCAGCCAGCCTCGCGCCCCGCCAAGGCGAGCCGCGCCGCGACGAGGGAGTTCTGCGGGAAGGTCTCGGGCCGCTTGATGGTCAGCCCGTAGCGGGCGGCGCGGCGCGCGGTGTCGCGCCACATATAGCGGCCCTTGTTCGGGTAGAGATTGAAGGGCGAGGTCGCCCAGCCCTGCGCCGCGAAGATCGGCCCGAGCAGGAAGGGACGCCAGCGCACCTCGACGCCGGCCGCCTCGGCCAGCTCTTCGACCCTGAGGGCGCTGAGGCAGGAATAGGTCGACGCGAACTCGTACCAGAAATCCAGGACAGGACGATTCGGCATCAAACCTCCACGCGAGAGCGGCTTTTACAAACCGAGCCGACTCTCCGCCCCCGCGAATCGGCCCGCAAGCCAGAAGCCGCAAACGCGCCAACGGACAGCGATCCATCAAACGAAGACAAACAATCGATCAGAAGGTTCCGATTGCGTCGCCCCGAACCCTGCGATAGTGCCCGGTTACGTCCGAAATGCGGCCGGCTAAGCCGTATTCTCTATACCCGGCGCGAGCCCTCGTGCCGCCACTGCAGGAAGACCAGTCCATGGCTGACAAGCGCGTGAACAAGGTCGTGCTCGCCTATTCCGGCGGGCTCGACACCTCGATCATCCTGAAGTGGCTGCAGACCACCTATCAATGCGAGGTCGTGACCTTCACCGCCGACCTCGGCCAGGGCGAGGAGCTGGAGCCGGCCCGCCAGAAGGCGCTGCTACTCGGCATCAAGCCTGAGAACATTCATATCGAGGACCTGCGCGAAGAGTTCGTCCGCGACTACGTCTTCCCGATGTTCCGCGCCAATGCCGCCTATGAGGGCGTCTACCTGCTGGGAACCTCGATCGCCCGCCCGCTGATCGGCAAGAAGCTGATCGAGATCGCCGAACGCGTCGGCGCCGACGCGATCTCCCATGGCGCCACCGGCAAGGGCAACGACCAGGTCCGTTTCGAACTGACCGCTTACGCCCTGAAGCCCGATGTCCAGGTGATCGCGCCCTGGCGTGAATGGGATTTGCGCTCGCGCGAGCAGCTGATCGCCTTCGCCGAGCAGCACCAGATCCCGATCGCCAAGGACAAGCGCGGCGAGGCGCCGTTCTCGGTCGACGCCAACCTGCTGCACGCTTCCTCCGAAGGGAAGGTGCTGGAGGATCCGGCGCAGGAAGTGCCGGACTATGTCTATTCGCGCACGATCTCGCCTGAGGAAGCGCCCGACAAGCCGACCGTGATCTCGATCGACTTCGCCAAGGGCGACGCCGTCGCGATCGACGGCGTGCAGCTTTCCCCGGCCAAGCTGCTCGCCAAGCTCAACGAGCTCGGCCGCGACAACGGCATCGGCCGGCTCGACCTGGTCGAGAACCGCTTCGTCGGCATGAAGAGCCGCGGCATGTACGAGACGCCCGGCGGCACGATCCTCGCCGTGGCGCACCGCGCCATCGAGTCGATCACGCTCGACCGCGGCGCCGCCCATCTCAAGGACCAGCTCATGCCGCAATATGCCGAGCTGATCTATAACGGCTTCTGGTTCTCGCCGGAGCGCGAGATGCTGCAGGCGCTGATCGACAAGAGCCAGGAGTTCGTGGCGGGCCAGGTTCGCCTCAAGCTCTACAAGGGCGGCGTCCACGTCATCGGCCGCTCCAGCCCGTATTCGCTCTACGACCAGGACCTCGTCACCTTCGAGGAAGGCGCGGTCGCCTACGACCATCGCGACGCCGCCGGCTTCATCAAGCTCAACGCGCTGCGCCTGCGCACGCTCGGCCAGCGCAAGAAGAAGCTCGGGCTGTAAGAAGCTGGCGCTGTAAGGTCAGCCGTAAAAGCGCCGCGTCATTCCGGGGCAGGCCGCAGGCCTGAGCCCGGAACCTATGAACACCGCCCTTTCCGTCATGGTCGGGCTTGTCCCGACCATCCACGCCTTTGCTGGTCGAGTGGAGTGTTCAAGACGCGGATGCTCGCCACAAGGGCGAGCATGACGAACTGGAACAGCGTCGTGGTCATGGGTTCCGGGCTCTGCCCTTGCGGGCCGCTCCGGAATGACGGCGGCACTCCTTACTTCGCAAGCTTCCCAAAGGCGAAGAACTGGGTCTCGCCGGAGGAATCGTCGACGCCGTCATTGTCGGTGACGACGAAGAGATCGCCTTCCTTGTCGACCGCCATGCCCTCGACCTTGTCGAGCCCGTAGCCGCCGAGCTTCATCAGATCCGGCGTCAGGTCGCGCAGCAGCGTCTTCTCGACCGTCGGGATCTCTGAGGCGCCGAACGGGGCCGGCTTCAGGCCCTTGACCGAGAACGTCGCCAGCGTCTTCACCGCCTTGGCGCCGAACTGGTTGTCACGCTCGATCACGGCGAAGGTCTCGTCGCCGAGATAGGTCAGCTCCGAGAGGCCCATCCAGGCGCCGGCGGCAGGAGCCGTCAGCGGATAATAGAGGATGCCCCAGCTCTTGGTGAAAGGCTTGTAGGTCAGGATCTTGACCTTGCCCTTGGGGTCATCCTTCCACTCGCGCTGGACGGCGATCCAGACCGTCTCGTCCTGGCCGGTGCCGGTGACCGCGACACCCTCATAGCCCTGGTTGGTCGCCTTGGCGGCGAACTCCTCGGGGAGCGCGATCTCCTCCTCGATCTCGCCCTTGGCCGAGGCGCGCAACAAGAGGTTCTGCGTCGGCTTCTCCTTGCGCTCGGGCGCGCCTTCCGAGGCCAGCCAGAAACCGCCGCCGGGGCGCGTCGCGATCGCCTCGAGATCATAGGAGGCGGGCTTGCCGTCCCTGGTCACGATGATCGCGCCGGTGATCGTCGCCGGCTTCTTCGTCGCGTCGATCTCGAGGATGCGCGAAGGCGTATAGGCGCTGTCGGTGACGCTGAAGAGCCGGCCCGGCAACTCCGGATGGGCGGCGAGGCCCGAAAGCGCGCCCCAGCCAAGCGGAGCGCCGTCGACATCGGCCGAGACGATGGTCGGATAGGCGGCCGGACCTTCGCTGCGTTCATAGATGGTCACGGCCGAGCGCGCGCCGCCCTTGTCGCCGAGATCGGCTTCCGAAGCGGAGACGAAGAGATTGCGCTGCGGGATGGCGAGCAGGCCTTCCGGCGCGATGCCGCCCGGCAGCGCTTGCAGATAGCGCGGGGCGCGGCCAGGACCTTCATCCTTGAAGACGAGGACGAGCGAAGCGCGCTCCAGCCCGACGAAGAACAGGCGCTCGCCGTTGTAGGTGCCGACCTCGATGCCTTCCGGCTCGCTGCCCTTGGCGGCCGAGCGGCGTTCCGGATAATGGCCGAAGCGGATGGCGATATGGTCGACCAGATTGCCGGAATCGAACTCGACCGTACCGTCCTTGCGGAGAATCGTGAAGCCGCGCGAGCCGCCCTTCCAGTCGCCCTCATTGGCGGTGACGAAGCGGTCATTGTCGAGCCAGCGCACCGCGTCGGGCTCGCGGGCGACACCCTTCAGCTCCTCGGTCGGCTTGATCTGGCCGTCGCGGGTCTTGTCGATGCCCTTGAGATCGACCGTGCCGGCCGGGAAATGCGCGACGAGCTTGCCGGTCTTCGTATCGACCACGGCAAGATGGTTGTTCTCCTGCAGCGTCACCACGGCGAGGCCGTCGAGGTTGACGTCGACGAATTCCGGCTCCGGATCGGTCGGCTCGACCGCGGCGATGCCAGTGAGATCGACGATCTGCTTGGAGCCGCAATCGGCCTGCCCATCCTTGATGCCGATCAGGGAGAGGTTGCCGCCGGGAAGCTGCGGCAGGTCGCCCTTGCCCAGCTTCTCGTCGCGCTCGTTCTCGATGACGATGGCGAGCTTGCCCTTGTCCTTGGTCAGCGTGATCGAATCCGGCTGGCCGCCGAGCTCGCATTTGGCAGTGACCTGCTTCGTCTTGAGGTCGATGGTGGCGAGGTGGCCGGCCGGCTCCTTGAAGTTGTCGCCGGAGGTGACGACGACGGCAAAGGCGCGCTCGCCGAGGATGACGACCGAGGTCGGCTCGCCTTCGAGCGGGACGAAGCCGCCGGGCTTGGGGGCATTGGCGGCGGTGATGTCGATCAGGCCGATCGCCTTCTGCTCGGCGTCGGTATAGGCGAGCAGGGTTCCGGCCTCGTTGGCGGTGATGATCTCCGAGACCGTCTTCCTGTTCGCGCCGCGATCGGCCGGCAGGTTCAGCGGCACCGGGAAGGTGGCGATGCGGTTGAAGTTCGGCTCGGCGAGCGCCGTTCCACCGGCGAGGAGCGTCGCGAGAGCCGCAAGGACGAGGGGTTTGCGCATGGGACGGTCCTGTTCCGCAGGGTGAGGAGGCAGGCCATCCGGCTAGTGAGCACAGGTGACAGTTTCGTGACAAGCCATTGCAAATGAAAACCGCCGCGGCGGGAACCACGGCGGTTTGATTTGGGACGGAGATTGTCAGCGCAGTGCAGCTTCGGTTCCCCCGGCTTCCACAACCGACTTCTTCAGGCCGATCACCTCGAGCTCGGTGATGAGGGCAACCGCCACGGCCTGGGCCAGGACGAAGGCGATGCCGAGGGTGGACGGCGTAAACCAGCCGGCAACCAGGATCAGCACGCTGTCCGCGACCCAGAGGATGTTGATGCCGATCACCGCGTAGACGGCGAGCCGCGGCAGGCGCACCCGGCTGGCGAAGAAGGCAAGGGCGGCGGCACAGGGCAACAGCACGACGCCGGCGCCGCGCAGGAACTCGGCGGGGAAGCCGAGCAGGCCGGAGAGTGCGCCGGCGCCGACGCTGAGCAGCAGGCCGGTCGCGGCGCAGGCGGCGGCGTCGAGAGCGAGGGCGTTACGCAGGAAACGCGAGGGCTGGATGAAGGCCATGGTCGTTCTCCGGTTCTGGCCCATTTCATCGAGGGCCGTTGCTGATGGAGACCATGCTGACGAAGCTGGGGCGGCGGGTCGATTAAGTGCGAGGTAATTGGAAGACAGCCCGGCCGCAGCTAGCTTGCACGCCATGAACAAGCACCAGCAGCCCGCGATCGGGCATCTCATCCGCGACTGGCGCCAGCTGCGCCGTCTCAGCCAGCTCGACCTCGCGCTCGAAGCCGAGATCTCGCAGAAGCATCTCAGCTTCGTCGAGAGCGGCCGCTCGGTCCCGAGCCGTGACATGGTCCTGCTTCTCGCCGAGCATCTCGGCGTGCCGCTGCGCGAGCGCAATGCGCTCCTGCTCGCCGCCGGCTATGCGCCGGTCTATCTGGAGCGTTCGCTGGAAGACCCCAGCCTGCAGGCGGCGCGCAGCGCCATCGAGCTCCTGCTCAAAGGCCATGAGCCCTATCCCGCGGTTGCGGTCGACCGGCACTGGACCCTGCTGGCGGCGAACGCGATGATCGCGCCGCTCTTGACGCTTGTCGAGGATGCCGACCTGCTGCGCCCGCCCGTCAATGTGCTGCGGCTCAGCCTGCATCCCCGCGGGCTCGCTCCGGCGATCCTCAATCTCATCGAATGGCGCGGCCATCTGATCGCAAGGCTACGCCAGCAGATCCGGGCCACCGCAGACCCGCTGCTGGCCGAGCTGCTGACCGAGTTGCTGAGCTACCCGGTCCCGGCTGCGCCGACTGGCAAGAACAAGACGCAGGAGGAGACGGAGCCGCCGATCGTCGTTCCTCTGCAGTTGCGGCTTGGCGAAAGCGTGCTCTCGCTGATCTCGACCACGACGGTGTTCGGCACGCCGGTCGACGTCACCTTGTCGGAGCTCGCATTGGAGACCTTCTTCCCGGCCGACGAGGCGACGGGCCAGGTGCTGCGAGCGATCGCCGCCGATGCGTCGAAAGGCACGGGAACCTGAATCGCCCAGCGACGTTATCTTCGCGACCGGGCGCTAAGCGCCTTCCCAGTTTCGGAAAAGGAGACGTCCCATGGGCAGCACGACCGACAAGATCAAAGGCCTGGCCAACGAGGCCGCCGGCAACGTCAAGCAGGCCGCCGGCAAGGCGCTGAACAAGCCCGGGCTTCAGGCCGAGGGCATCGCGCAGGAACGCAAGGGCGAGGCCCAGCAGGCGGTCGGCAAGACCAAGGACGCCGTCAAGAAGGTGATCGACAAGGCCTGACCCGCAAGGTCAGTACCGATTAAAAAGGCGGGCGCCGCAAGGCGTCCGTTTTTTTTTGTATCAGGCCGACCCGCCGAGCCCGCCGAGGAAGTCCTTGACCCGGCCGAAGAAGCCGGCGGTCTCGGGATGGGTGGCGCCCGAACTCTCGCGCTCGAACTCCATCAGCAATTCGCGCTGGCGGGCGGTGAGCTTCTGCGGCGTCTCGACCAGCACCTGGATGTAGAGATCGCCCATCTCGCGCGAGCGCAGCACGCTCATGCCCTTGCCCTTCAGGCGGAACTGCTTGCCGGTCTGAGTGCCTTCGGGAACCTTCACGCGGGCCTTGTCGCCGTTCAGCGTCGGCACCTCGATCTCGCCTCCGAGCGCCGCCGAGGTCAGGCCGATCGGCACGCGGCAGAACAGGTCGGCGCCATCACGCTGGAAGATGGCGTGCGGCTTGATCGAGAGGAAGATGTAGAGATCGCCTGCCGGACCGCCGCGCAGACCGGCCTCGCCCTCGCCGGCAAGGCGGATGCGGGTACCGTCCTCGACGCCGGCCGGGATGTTGACCGAGAGCGTGCGCTCGCGCGTGACGCGGCCGGCGCCCTGGCAACCGGCGCAGGGATCGTCGATGATCTCGCCGCGGCCGTTGCAGGTCGGGCATGTCCGTTCGACCGAGAAGAAGCCCTGACTGGCGCGGACGCGGCCATGGCCGCCGCAGGTCGGGCACTGGCGCGATTTCGAGCCCGCCTTGGCGCCGGTGCCGGAGCAGACCTCGCAGGTCACTGAGGTCGGGACGCGGATGGTCTCGTTCTTGCCGGCATAGGCGTCTTCGAGGCCGATCTCGAGATTGTAGCGCAGATCGGCGCCGCGTTCGCGCGAATTGGCGCCGCGCGCGCCGCCACGGCCGCGGCCTTCGCCGAAGAACGACTCGAAGATGTCGGACATGAAGTCCGACATGTCGGCAGGGCCACCACCGCCGCCGCCATTCTCGAAAGCCTGGTGACCATAGCGGTCATAGGCCGCGCGCTTCTGGCCATCAGAGAGGATCTGATAGGCCTCGTTGATTTCCTTGAACTTGATCTCGGCTTGCTTGTCGCCCGGATTCTTGTCCGGATGATGCTGCATGGCGAGCTTGCGGAACGAGCCCTTGAGCTCGACATCCGTCACGGTCCGGGAGACCCCGAGAATTTCGTAATAGTCGCGCTTCGACATTCAACCAGCTGCCCCTGCGCCGTCCTGCACATCCTGTGAGGCCAGCGAGTCATGTCCTGCCGACGCCATCGCCTTAAGGGAATGGCCGGGTCAAGCCCGGCCATTCTCGTCACGGTCGATGACGAGCGCGCTTTACGCGCTCTTCTTCTTGTCGCCCTTGTCGTCGCTGACGTCCTTGAAGTCGGCGTCGATGACGTCGTCCTTCTTCGGCTCCTCGGCAGCGGCGCCCTCGGGAGCGTTCGCCTCGGCCTGGCTGGCGGCATACATCGCCTCGCCGAGCTTCATCGACGCCTGCATCAGCTCATTGGTGCGCGCCGAGATCGCCTCGACATCCTCACCCGTGAGCGCAGTCCTGAGGCCTTCGAGCGCGCTCTCGATCGCGCCCTTGTCGGCCGCCGAGACCTTGTCGCCATAGTCCTTCAGCGACTTCTCGGTCGAGTGCACGAGGCTCTCGCCCTGGTTCTTGGCCTCGACCAGCTCGCGGCGCTTCTTGTCCTCGGAAGCATTCGCCTCGGCGTCCTTGACCATCTTCTGGATCTCGGCCTCGGAGAGACCGCCGGACGCCTGGATACGGATCTGCTGTTCCTTGTTGGTGGCCTTGTCCTTCGCCGTCACCGAGACGATGCCGTTGGCGTCGATGTCGAAGGTCACCTCGATCTGCGGCATGCCGCGCGGCGCCGGCGGAATGCCCATCAGGTCGAACTGGCCGAGCGCCTTGTTGTCGGCCGCCATCTCACGCTCGCCCTGGAAGACCCGGATCGTCACCGCCTGCTGATTGTCCTCGGCAGTGGAGAAGACCTGGCTCTTCTTGGTCGGGATCGTGGTGTTGCGGTCGATCAGGCGCGTGAACACGCCGCCCAGCGTCTCGATGCCGAGCGACAACGGGGTCACGTCGAGCAGCAGGACGTCCTTGACGTCGCCCTGCAGCACGCCGGCCTGGATCGCGGCGCCGATGGCGACGACCTCGTCAGGATTGACGCCTTTGTGCGGCTCCTTGCCGAAGAACTGCTTCACCACCTCCTGGACCTTCGGCATGCGGGTCATGCCGCCGACCAGGACGACCTCGTCGATCTGGCCCGCGGACAGGCCGGCATCCTTGAGCGCCTTTCGGCAGGGCTCGATGGTGCGCTGGATCAGGTCGTCGACCAGGCTCTCGAACTTGGCGCGCGACAGCTTGATAGCGAGGTGCTTCGGGCCCGAGGCATCCGCCGTGATGTAGGGCAGGTTGATCTCGGTCTGCGCCGTGGTCGACAGCTCGATCTTGGCCTTCTCGGCCGCTTCCTTCAGGCGCTGGAGCGCGAGCTTGTCTTTCTTCAGGTCGATGCCCTGCTCGCGCTTGAACTCGTCCGCCAGGTATTCGACCAGGCGCATGTCGAAGTCCTCGCCGCCGAGGAAGGTGTCGCCATTGGTCGACTTCACCTCGAAGACGCCGTCGCCGATCTCGAGGACCGAGACGTCGAAGGTGCCGCCGCCGAGGTCATAGACCGCGATGGTGCCGGCCTGCTTCTTGTCGAGGCCATAGGCGAGCGCGGCCGCAGTCGGCTCGTTGATGATGCGCAGCACTTCAAGGCCGGCAATGCGGCCGGCATCCTTGGTCGCCTGGCGCTGGGCGTCGTTGAAATAGGCTGGGACGGTGATGACCGCCTGCGTGACCGGCTGGCCGAGATAGGCCTCCGCCGTCTCCTTCATCTTCGTAAGCGTGAAGGCGGAGATCTGCGAGGGCGAATAGTCCTTGCCGTCGGCCTCGACCCAGGCGTCGCCCGACGGCGCCTTCTTGATCTTGTAGGGGACGAGATCGATGTCCTTCTTGGTCATCGGATCGTCGAAGGTGCGCCCGATCAGCCGCTTGATGGCGAAGAAGGTGCGCTCCGGATTGGTGACCGCCTGGCGCTTCGCCGGCTGGCCGACCAGACGCTCGCCGTCATCGGTGATGGCGACGATCGAAGGCGTGGTGCGGGCGCCTTCCGAATTCTCGATGACCTTGGGCGTCGACCCTTCCATCACTGCAACGCAGGAATTGGTGGTTCCGAGGTCGATACCGATTACTTTACCCATGGAGGGGATCCCTTTCGATTTAGCAGATCGCCGGAAGGCCGCGTCCAGGACGCCGTCCTCCGGCCCATGGCCCCGGATCGCCCCCACCAGCTGCGGCGAACGAACCCGGGATATCCACGTCTGGCGGAGAAGTGACGGAACGGAGCCTTGACCCCGAGCCGGCTTCACCCGCCGGTTACAACAAAGCGACCGGCCCTGCGTTTCGACGCTCGCATGTGAGTGCAGGCGTCTGGCGCAATCCGGCCCCGATGGCCTTCAAAAACCACCGCTTCGCGGCGTATATAGGGAGGGTGACGCCCTGCTTGCAAGGCACGGAGCCGGATTAAGAATCGGCTTTGTGCAGTATCCTGTACAGAATTCGCGGGCCTGACCATTCCGGATAAGTGTTGCCCGCATGCTCTTGCGCAACGGGCGTAGCCAATCCATTCAGAAGGACCTTGCGCCACCAGGAACCAGCCGTGACGACGCTCCGCCGCCCGACTGCCCATCGCCTCGCTGCCGGGGCAGCGCTGGCTTGGCTCGGTCTCGCGGGTGTCGCGCAGGCGCAGCCGTTGCAACTTCCCGGCGCTCAACCCTTTAACCAGCCGGGCGCTCAGCAATCGGCGCCCGCCTCGATGGGCGGCCAGGCGGCGCCGAAGCCACGCACCATGCCGGCGATCAAGATTCCCGGTGAAGACTCGATCCTCGGCAAGACCTTGCGCCGCAATGGCGGCTTCGGCGAAGCAACGCTGGAGAAGACCGGCAGCGGCTATGGCCTGAAGCTGCGCGCCGAGGGCTTCCAGTCCAGCAACCTCACCGAGCCCTGCGCGATTTCCTTCGGCGACGCGCCCGTGCCGGTCACTTCGCTCGGCAAGCCGGCTGGGCTGCCGCGCTACAAGCTGGAAGCTCCGGCCTGCCCGATCGTCTTCGATGTGCTCGACGGCGCCTTCCTGGTGACCGAACCGGAACAGCCCTGCGTGATCGAGGCGGCCGCCTGCCGCATCGACCCGCGCGGCGTCTGGGGCCCGGACGCCCGCACCCTGCCCGCTCGTGCCAAGGACATCGAAGCAGAACGCAGCAAGGCGGAGACGGCGGTCCGCGAGGGCTTCCGGGCGCTCTCGGCCAAGGCCGACCTGCCGGAGCAGCGCTCGATCGCCCGCGAGCAGGCGGGCTTCTCCTCGGAGCGCGAGCAGATCTGCCGCGATTTCCAGCGCGAGGGGGCGCACGGCTTCTGCGGCGCCCGCATCACCGAGGCGCGCGCCGCCTCGATCCGCTCCCGCCTCGGCCTGCCCGAACCGAAGCCCGAGACGGCCAAGCCGCGCCCAGCCACGGCAAGACGAGCGCCCCCGCCTCCGGCGGCACCCGCTCCGACCATCCAGTAAGATTTCGGCTCAGGCGGCCTCGCCGCCTGAAACCTGCCCAGCCTCCCAGCCGAGGATGGCCCGCTTGCGCGTCAGCCCCCAATGGTAGCCGGTGAGCGCACCCGACTTGCCGATGACGCGATGGCAGGGGACGACGAAGGAGATCGGGTTCTTGCCGACCGCGGCGCCGACCGCGCGGGCCGCAGAGGGCTTGCCGATATGATCGGCGACATCGCCATAGGTTGTGGCGCAGCCGACGGGGATGCGCAGCAGCGTCTCCCAGACGCGGACCTCGAAATCGGTGCCGATCAGCACGACGCGTAGCGGCGTCTGCGGCGACCAGCTCCCCGGCTCGAAGACTCGGCTGGCATAGGGCGCCGTCGACTGCGGGTCGAAGCGGTAGTCCGCATGCGGCCAGCGCCGCATCATGTCGGCCAGCGCCTCGGCTCGGCCGCCGATGACCTTGCCACCGTCGAGCGTGTTCGAGACCCAACCGAGGCCGGCAAGGCCGCGCTCGGTCACCACGATCAAGGCTTCGCCGAAGGGCGAGGTATGGAAGCCATAGGACATGCGCAGCCCCTCGCCGCCCGTCTTCCATTCGCCTGGCGACATCGCCTCGTGGGTGACGAACAGGTCGTGCAGCCGGCCGGGACCGGAGAGCCCGACCTCGAAAGAGGTGTCTAGGATGCTGGCGGATGAAGCCAGCAGGCCCTTGGCGTTATCGAGCGTGATCGCCTGCAGGAAGGCCTTTGGCGTCAGCCCGCACCAGCGCCGGAACAGGTGGTGCACGTCGGTCGGGGTCGCGCCGGCGGCATCGGCGATCGCCTCGATCGTCGGCTGCTGGCGCCAGTTATTGGTGATGTAGGCCAGGATGCGGCGGACCGTGTCGTAGTCCGAGCCCGGCGCCACCGCCGGAAAATCGGCTTCCGAGGGAATCGCCTCGGCGGCACGGGCGAGCACGGCATTGGAGACTATGATCGGTTTCATCGCCGTCCTGAGACTGGAATGGGCGTTCATTGTCCTGTCCTCGCGACCTGATCTCTCATGCTCGCGAAACTAATGATGGCAGCATGCGTATCCCACCCGAAAACTGGCAAGCTCGTCTTCGTCGCCATGGGCGCGTAGAAATCCGTGGATGACCAGCCCGGCCGACACGATCGTCTCGCTCTACGCCCGCCACGCCGCCGCCTACGACCGCGAGCGCGGCCGAAGGCTGATGGAGGCGCAATGGCTCGACCGCTTCTTGGCGCTGCTGCCGGCGACGCCGTCGGTCCTCGACATCGGCTGCGGCATGGGCGAGCCGATTGCGCGGCATCTGATCGAGCGCGGCTGCGCCGTCACCGGCATCGATTCGTCGGAGCCGCTGATCGCACTCTGCCGCGAGCGCTTCCCACAGCAGGCCTGGCAGGTCGCCGATATGCGCGAACTGGCACTTGGCCAACGCTTCGACGGGCTGATCGCCTGGGACAGCTTCTTCCATCTGACGCCGGACGCTCAACGACGGATGTTCCCGCGCTTCCGTGCGCATGCCGCCGAAGGCGCGGCGCTCCTCTTCACCAGCGGGCCCCATCATGGCGAGGCGATCGGCAACTTCGAGGGCGAGCCGCTCTACCATGGCAGCCTCGCCCCGGCGGAGTATCGCAGCCTGCTCGCCGCGAACGGTTTTGCCGTGGTCGCATATGTCGCCGAGGATTCCGATTGCGGTGGCCATACGGTCTGGCTGGCGCAACGGATGGCCTGAGGCCTTCCTCAAGCGAAACGCTGCAGCTTCTCCCGCGTCAGGCGCTGGTTGTTGCGATGCCACTCGTCGCTCGTGAAGAAGACCGGAGACGTTTCGTCCCAGCCGCTGCAGCTGTAGTCCGACTGCTCGGCGAAGAAGGCGACGAACTCCTCGCGCGAGCGCCATTCGGCAATGGCCTCGCCGGGATGATGGCCGTCCAGGATGTCGCAGAGCTTGATACCATCCTGTGTACGGATCAGGCCGTGGCCGCAGTAATCGCGGTGGAATTCGTGGATCAGCCCCTCGCCGATCGGGCGAGCCGTCACGCGATCCCAGACTTGCCCCGCCAGCACCGGGCCGAACAGCGCGTGATCGAGCCTGTCGCGCAGGACGAGCCCGTAGGCCCTAACTGCATCCTCGCCGCCATTCTGGCTGGGCAGCGGCCCACGAGGGCGACGATTGGCACGCACAGCCGCGATAATGACGAAGATGATCACCGCCCATGCGATCAGGGGGATGATCGTCGCAGCCATGCTCAGGCTGGTTCGAAATCCGGGCCGCGCTTTGCCGTCGCGAGCGCCGTGCCGAGTGCCTGCGCAAAGCCCTCGCGCTCCTGCGGCGAGAGCGCGGAAGCGACCACGGTGCGCTGCCCGCGCGCGACGAGGGAGAGTTCGAGCAGGCCGTAATCCTCGTCATCCTCGCGCTCGAGCTTGGTCCAGGCGGGGTTGGAGCGCCAGACCTTCTCGCGGCCATGATGCGAGACCTTGCGCAGCAGGACTTCGAGCGGCGTCACGACGATGCGTTCGAAGGCGCGGGCCGCATTGAAATTGACCTTGAAGGCGATGAACAGGGCGATGATATCGAGACCGAAAAAGCCGGCGACCGGCCAGGCGCCGAGCACCATGAAGGGGATCGAGGCGGCGACGCTGGTCATGCAGACCAGGGTCATCACGATGCGGAAGCCGTTCTGGCCGAGCGAGCGATGCGGCGTGATCGTCGCTTCGAAGACCGGCCGCTCGGCCGCTTCGGCTCCACCATCGCAATCGGGCTTGCCCAAGGTCATCCGCGAATTATAACGCCGCGATGCCCGTGCCGAACAGTCCGAAACGCCGCAGCCCCTCGCCCAAGCGGATCACGAGTCCGAAGCCGCGCAGCGCCGCCGAGATCTACGAGATCTTCAGCCGTTTCCGGCAGCAAAGGCCCGAGCCGAAGGGCGAGCTCGACTACATCAACGCCTTCACGCTGCTGGTCGCCGTGGTGCTCTCGGCGCAGGCGACCGATGCCGGCGTCAACAAGGCGACGAAGCGGCTGTTCGAGCTCGCCGATACGCCAGAGAAGATGCTCGCTCTCGGTGAGGACCAGGTGCGCGAGCTGATCAAGACGATCGGGCTCTACCGCAACAAGGCGAAGAACGTGATCACGCTATCGGAGAAGCTGATCGCCGAGTTCGGCAGCGAGGTCCCGACTGCACGCGAGGCGCTGGAGAGCCTGCCCGGCGTCGGCCGCAAGACCGCGAATGTCGTGCTCAACATCGCCTTCGGCGAGATCACCCATGCGGTCGACACCCATGTCTTCCGCGTCGCCAATCGCCTGCGCATCGCGCCCGGCAAGAATGTGCTGCAGGTCGAACTCGGCCTGGAAAAGGCGGTGCCGGCCGAGTTCGGCCGGCACGCGCATCACTGGCTGATCCTGCACGGACGCTACACCTGCAAGGCGCTGCGTCCGGCCTGCGAGACCTGCGTCGTCGCCGATCTCTGCGATTCCGCCGACAAGCGGATCGCCTGAGCCCTCAATTAATGGCCAGGCGGGCCTGCTTGATGATCCCGGCCCAGCGGCGCGACTCCGCCTCCATCATCGCCGCGAACTCCTCGGGCTTGTTGCCGATCGGCTCGGCGCCCTCGTTCTCCAGGCGCTCGCGGATGATCGGGCTGTTGATCGCCTCCACCGTCGCCTGGCGCAGCTTGGCCGCGACCTCCTTCGGCGTGCCCTTGGGCACCACGAAGCCGTACCAGGCCGTCGCCTCATAGTCCGCCCAGCCGCTCTCGGCCACCGACGGCACCTGCGGGAAGAGCTTGGCGCGCGCCTTGCCGGTCACCGCCAGCGCCCTGACCTTGCCGCCATGGATCAGGCCGAGCACCGAAGGCACGGTGGTGATCATGAAGTCGCTGTTGCCGGCGAGCAGATCGGTCAGCGCAGGCCCGGCGCCGCGATAGGGCACGTGCACGGCCTCGAATTGCGCGGTCTGCGCCAGCAGGATCGTCGCGAGATGGCTGGCCGAGCCGTTGCCGGCAGAGCCATAGGTCATCTTGCCGGGCGCCTTCTGGGCCTGGCCGACCAGCTCGGCCAGCGTCTTGTGCGGCGATCCCGCCGCCACGACGACGACGAGCGGCGCAGCCGTGATCAACGTCAGCGGGTCGAAGGCAGTCAGCGGGTCGATGCGGACGTTCTTGAACAGGTGCGGATTGACCACCATCGGGCCCTGATTGGCCATCAGCACGGTGTAGCCATCCGGCGAAGCGGCTGCGGCCTGGGCGGTGGCGAGATTGCCGCCGGCCGAGCCATTGTTCTCGACCACCAGCGACTGGCCAAGCCTCTCGCCGACGCCCTGCGCGACGAGGCGCGCGATCGCATCGGTGCCGCCGCCGGCGGCATAAGGCACCAGCAGCTTCATCGGCTTGTTGGGAAAGGCGGCCTGGGCCTGCGCGAATTCAGGCAGGCAGGCGCTGGCCGCGGCGGCCGCGATCAGGCTGCAGAAGTGCCGGCGGGTCGTTGTCATGGGTCAGTTCTCCTCCCGTTTCCGCCCTCTCTGCAAGCGCGCGGATCGCGCTGGCGGGGACGATGACGTTTCCTTCGAAAATGCGGCGCGCCGTGCGCACCAGGCTGGCGCGACTGACCTGGCCGGACGCGTCGAGCGACAGGTTGACCTGGATGGCGCCGCTTGGATGCTCGACCGTGACCAGCGAACCGGTCTCAGGATTCAGCATCTCGGCGGCGACGCTGCCGGGAATCCGGCTCGCAGCGGCGACGCAGAGCGCGCCGGTGACGGCATGGCTGCGATGGCAACGATCCGGCGTGAAATAGCGCGAGGTCAGGCTGCCGCCGCGGCGCGCCGGCGAGAGCACGCCGACCTTGGGAATGACGCGTCCGGCGACATCGCCGAGTCCCATGCGCCGGCCGGCCTCGCGGCGAAGCTCTTCCAGGCGCGCCAGCAGGGCAGCGTTGGCATCGAGCTCGGCCGGCGTCTCGTCGCCGGCGAGGCCGAGATCGGTGGCCCGCACCAGCATCATCGGCGTGGCGTAGTCGACCAGCGTCACCGGGATGCCGTCGATCTCCTCGCGACCGCGGCCAGTCGGCAGCAAGGCGCCGGTCTTCGAGCCGACAGCTTCGAGGAAGCCGAGCTTGATCGGGGCCGCCGTGCCGGCGACGCCGTCGATCGCAGTCGCGCCGTCATAGGCGACGACGCCGCCTGGGGTCTGCACGACCGCCTCGATCAGCGCGCCGGTGTTGCGATTGTGGATGCGCACGATGGTCTCGCCATCGGCGGCCGGCACCAGGCCGGCCTCGATGGCGAAGGGGCCGACGGCGGAGAGCATATTGCCGCAGTTCGGGCTCAAATCGACATGAGCTCGCTCGACCGCGACCTGGGCGAAGAGATAGTCGACATCGGCATCCGGCCGGCTGGAGCGGCTGACGATCGCGACCTTGCTGGTCAGCGAATTGCCGCCGCCGAGCCCATCGAGTTGCAGCATATGCGGCGACCCCATCGCGGCGAGCAGGACACGATCGCGCGCCGCCGGATCGGCCGGCAGGTCGCGCTCCAGGAAGAAGGGGCCGCGCGAGGTGCCGCCGCGCATCAGCACGCAGGGAATGCGCAGGGCCTGAGCATGCGGAAGCTGGAAGGGAGCGGACAAGGGCGTCACCCGGCGGTTGGCGATGCCCCACTCTTCTCAAATCGAATAATCGCTGTGAAATGCAGAGATCGGCGCTATTAATGCTTCATGAGCATCAATTTCGAAGCCCTCGATTTGCGCGCCTTCATCTCCGTGGTCGAGCTCGGCGGCTTCCACCGCGCCGCCGAGGCGCTCAACATGTCCCAGCCGGCGCTGAGCCGGCGCATCCAGCGCCTGGAAAGCGCGGTCGGAGCGGCGCTGCTGGAGCGGACGACGCGCCGGGTGGCGCTCACCATGGTCGGGCGCGAAATGCTGCCTTTGGTCCGACGCATGCTCGACGAGTTCGACACCTCGATCTTCGCGATGCGCGATCTCGGCAGCCGCCGCGCCGGGCTGATCGCGCTCGCCTGCGTGCCGACGGCCGCCTTCTACTTCCTGCCCTCGGTGATCGCGCGCTTCCAGGCGCAGTACCCGAACATCCGCTTCCGCATCCTCGACCTCTCGGCCAATGACGGCCTGGAAGCGGTGGCGCGCGGCGAGGTCGAGTTCGGCATCAATCTGATCGGCGGCTCCGATGCCGAGCTGACCTTCGAGCCGTTGATCGACGATCCCTTCGTGCTCGCCTGCCGGCACGACCATGCGCTGGCGCGAAGATCGTCACTGGGCTGGGGCGATCTCGAAGGCCATCCGCTGGTCACGGTCAGCCGCAGCAGCGGCAACCGCGCCATCCTCGACGCGGCTTTGGTCAAGATCGGCGTCAGGCTCGATTGGTCGTTCGAGGTGACGCATCTGTCGACCTCGCTCGGACTGGTCGAGGCCGGCCTCGGCATATCCGTGCTGCCGAAGCTGGCGACACCGGGCGAGGATCACCCGATCATCGTGACCCGGCCGATCCGCGACCCCGAAGTCTCGCGCACGATCGGCGTGGTCAGGCGCCGTGGCGTCAAGCTGGCGCCGGCAGCGGAACGATTCCTGGAGATGCTGCTGGGAACCTGGCGCGGGCCTTTGCCCGCTCACAGCACAGCAACCTGATGCCTCATCCTTGAGCGACCGAGTGTCGTGCGTGCTAGCGCGGAATGGTCAGGACTTGCCCAGGCAAGATGAGATTGGGGTTTGCGCCGATCAGCTTTCTGTTGGCGTCATAAATCCGCGTCCACTTTCCGGCATCGCCGTAGAGCCGCTTGGCGATCTGGCTGAGGTTGTCACCCTTCTTGACCACATACGTCTCGGGCTTCTCCGGAGAGGGTTTTTGCTTTTGCGGCAAGAAGGTCCTGAATTTCATCGGACGTGGTGCGCCGGGCAGATCGGCGAGCCGAGCGGTTCCGGCTCTAACCGAAGGGGCCTCACCGCCGTTCTGGGTCAACTTGAAGGTATTGCTGCTGAAATCGATCTCGAACGGGATGTCAGCCGACCAGAACAAGCTCTTCGTCAGCCCGCCCTTCTCGAGCGCGTACATGAACGCAGTGAAGATGAGCGGCCGATTCAGGGGGCCGTTCACGGCATCTGAATTGCCGGCAACCGGCGCCAATAGCATGTCAGCTTCGTAGGTTGTCACACATTTGCTGTACAGATTTATCGTTGAATCGCGATCCTCGATATAGAGCGCTGTGAGTTTCTTCCGATAATTATCGTAGAATGGGAACATCGAACGATCATTATCAAAATCATATGCATCCTTGATATTGTACACGCCTTCGACGGTGTGCACGCCGCCAAGGCCATAGGCTGCGTTCTTCAGGCCGATCGAGTGAATGCCGCTGATGATCTGCTGGAGATCACCGGAAAAATAAGGTTTGACCAGAGCGCCATCACCGGAGCCGGCTGGGCCCGGGGCCGGCATGCGGAAGTCACTGATCGCCGCCGCGCAGGTGTCACGGAGCTCGACGCTCGTCAGCAATCGTTTCAGTTCGGCGACCTTTTTCTCGATCCTCTCTTTGACGAAGGCGACGATCCTTTGATGCGTCGAGTGTTCCTGAACAGCCCAGACGATGCGCGTCAGCACGTTCGGTGGCATCGATCCAGAGAGGTAGGCGGCGAAGATATCGCCCGCCAGCTCAGCATGGCGGCCGCCATAGCGCGGGATGATGGCCCGCCCCGCCCATGCATGCGTCATGCAACTGATCGAAAGTATGCTCATCGCGAATCCTACGCCATGTAGTCGCGTCCGAAGGCAAGTGCCTCAGTCTGGGCTGAAACTGGCTTGTGGCGCCAGTGCCAAACCGCGTTGAGCAAAGCATCTCAAACCGGTGCCAATCTCAACCGAAGACCCAGAGCCCGGCGAGGCCGGCCGAGCCAACGATGATCCGCCACCAGGCGAAGGGCGTGAAACCGCGCTTCGAAACGAAATCCAGGAAACTGCGGACGACGATCAGCGCCGAAATGAAGGCAGTGACGAAACCGATTCCGATCAAGGTGAGATCGTTGGTCGTCAGTTCTTTGTAGTTCTTGAGCAGATCATAGGCGAAGGCGCCGGCCATGGTTGGCATCGCCAGGAAGAAGGAGAACTCGGCCGCGGCCCGCTTGTCGGCGCCGAGCAGCATCGCGCCGACGATGGTCGAGCCGGAGCGCGAGACGCCCGGCACCATGGCGAGGCACTGGATGAAGCCGATCTTGAGATACATCGCCAGCGGGAACCTGGTGGCGTCGTGATGCTTCACCTCCAGCTCTAGCTCGTCGACGACGAGCAGGACGAGGCCGCCGGCAATCAGCGTGCAGCAGACCAGGAAGGGGTTGAACAGCACGCCCTTGATGAACCCGTGCGCCAGTGCGCCGATCACCGCCGCCGGCAGGAAGGCGACCAGCACACCGAGGACGAAGCGCCGTGCCGAAGGATCGGTGGGCAGCCGCAGCGCGATGTCGAGCAGGCGGCGGAAATAGACCAGCAGGATCGCCAGGATCGCCCCGAGCTGGACCAGGATCTCGAAGGCCTTGCCCTTGGATTCGAAGCCGAGGAAATGCCCGAGCAGCAGCAGATGGCCCGTCGAGGACACCGGCAGGAATTCCGTCAGCCCCTCGACCACGCCGAGCACGGCGGCGACAAGAAGGTCATGCATGGGAGGGTCCTTCCGAGCCTTGCTGGTGCGGCGCAACAAAGCTGCGTCGAACGCGTTAAAGCTATGGCGCACGGTCTTTGCAAATTGGTTACCAGACCGGCAAGGATTTCTGCGCAATCCGTCGCTTTCCCCGGTCCCGGGTTGTGAGGCTTAGCCGGCAGGCCTATACGGGGGCGCTCTATCGCGCTGCATCACGCGCCGGCCTACCCCATCCGAACCTTCACCTGTTCCAGCAATCGATGGCCACGCTTCACCATTATCCGCTTTGCCCGCATTCGCGCTTCATCCGGCTCGCGCTCGGCGAGTTCGGCCTCGACGCCGCGCTGGTCGAAGAGCGCGTCTGGGAACGGCGGCGCGAGTTCCTCGAGCTCAACCCGGCCGGCACGACGCCGGTGATGCGCGAGGATAGCGGCCTCGTTATCCCCGGCCCCGGCCCGATCGCCGAATATCTCGACGAGACCCGTGGCCTTGCACTGGCCGAACGCCGCCTCCTCCCGGAAGGCCCCGGGGGGCGGATCGAGGTGCGCCGGCTGCTCGATTGGTTCAACATCAAGTTCAACGAGGAGATCACCGCTCCGCTCGTGCTGGAGAAGGTGATGAAGCGCTTCATGAGCCGGGATGAGGGCGGCGGCCCGCCGGAAATGAGCGCGATCCGCGCGGCGCGCGGCAATGTGCGCTATCATCTGCGCTATATCGCCTGGCTGACGGCGAAACGGAACTGGCTCGCCGGCGACAATCTGAGCTATGCCGATCTCGCCGCGGCGGCGCATCTCTCCTGCGTCGACTATCTCGGCGACGTGCCTTGGGACGAGGATGAGGCTGCCCGCGCATGGTATGCGAGGATCAAGTCCAGACCGAGCTTCCGGCCGCTGCTGAGCGACCGGATTCCCGGCATGGCGCCCTCGGCCCATTACGACGACCTGGACTTCTGAGCCCTGACAAGCTCAAGGCCGCGATTGCCGCACGCGCCAGGGCCGAGGGCTTCTCGGTGCTGCGCGTCGCCTCGGTCGACTCGATCCCCGAAGCACCGGAGCGCCTCGCCGATTGGCTGGAGGCCGGCCATCACGGCGACATGACCTGGCTGACCGAGCGCACGGCCGAGCGCGCCGATCCGGCGACATTGTGGCCGGCAGCCCGCTCTGTCGTCATGCTCGGCATGAGCTATGCCGGCGAAGGCGATCCGCTCGCGGTCCTGGAGCAGCGGGATCGTGGCGCGATCTCGCTCTATGCCCGCCGGCGCGACTATCACGATGTGATCAAGGGCAAGCTGAAGAGCATCGCCGGCGTTCTGGCGGCGCGCGGCGATGCCGAGGTCAAGGTCTTCGTCGACACCGCCCCGGTGATGGAGAAGCCGCTGGCGCAAGCCGCCGGGCTCGGCTGGCAGGGCAAGCAGACCGTGCTGGTCTCGCGCCAGCATGGCGCCTGGCTCTTCCTCGGAGCGATCTACACCTCGGCGGAGCTGCCGCCGGACGAGCCTGAGCGCGACCATTGCGGCTCCTGCACGCGCTGCCTCGACATCTGCCCGACCAAGGCTTTTCCGGCACCCTATCAGCTCGATTCGCGGCGCTGCATCGCCTATCTCACCATCGAGCATCAGGGCCATATCGACCCAGAATTCCGCGAGGGTATCGGCAACCGCGTCTTCGGCTGTGACGACTGCCTCGCCGTCTGCCCCTGGAACAAGTTCGCGGAAGCCTCGCACGAAACGCGCCTGGCGCTGAAGAGCGAGCTCGACGCGCTGCCGCTGGCCGACCTCGCAGCACTCGACGACGCTGCCTTCCGCACGCTCTTCGCCGGCACGCCGGTGAAGCGCACCGGCCGCGACCGCTTTGTCCGCAATGTGCTGATCGCGATCGGCAACAGCGGCGATCTGGCATTGGCCGCAAGCGCCGAAGCTCTGCTCGACGATCCCTCGCCTTTGGTGAGGGCGATGGCCGCCTGGGCGCTTTGGCAGCTTGCCCCCGATCGTGCTGCCGAACTCGCCCCAGCGCGGCTCGCGCAGGAAACCGATCCCGCTGTCCGGGCCGAATGGGCTCAGCCTTCTCCGAACCAACTGGTATCAGCATGAAGCTCGTCATCTTCGGCCTCGGCTATTCCGCCGGGTTCTTCGCGCGCGCCGCGCTTGCCAAGGGCTGGGAGGTGACGGGCACGGTCCGCTCGGCGGATAAGGCCGGCGAGCTCAGCAAGCAGGGGCTGCATACCCTGGTCTTTGGTGGCTTTGCGGTGTCGACGCCGCTCGCCAAGCTCGTCGCGGAAGCCGATGCGGTGCTGGTCTCGGCCCAGCCCGACGAGAATGGCGATCCCGTGCTCGGCGCGCTCGCCGAGAAGCTCGCGACGGCCGAGAAGCTGCGCTGGATCGGCTATCTCTCGACCATCGGCGTCTATGGCGACCATGACGGCGCCTGGATCGACGAGAAGGCCGAATGCCGGCCGACCAGCCGGCGCTCGCGCCAGCGGCTGGAGATCGAGCAGGACTGGCTCGCCTTCGGCGAACGCAGCGGCCAGCCGGTCCAGATATTCCGCCTTTCCGGCATCTACGGTCCCGGCCGCAGCCCGATCACCAAGCTGAGGGCCGGCACCGCCAACCGGCTGATCAAGCCCGGCCAAGTCTTCAACCGCATCCATGTCGACGACATCGCCGGCTTGCTGATGGCCTCGATCGAACAGCCCCGCGCCGGCGCGATCTACAACGTCACCGATGACGAGCCGGCGCCGCCGCAGGATGTCGTCAGCTTCGCCGCCGAAGTCGCCGGGCTCGAACCGCCGCCGGAAACGCCATTCGATCCCGCCAAGCTCTCGCCGATGGCCGCAAGCTTCTATGGCGAAAACAAGCGAGTCTCGAATGCGCTGGTTAAGCGCGAGTTCGGCTATGCGTTCCGTTATCCGGAGTACCGGCAGGCGCTGCGCGACCTCGCCGCCGCGGGCGAATAGCCGAAGCCGGCCGTTTTCGTCATTGCGAGCGCAGCGAAGCAATCCAGGAAGGCTCGCTCTGCCGCCCCTGGATTGCTTCGTCGCTATCGCTCCTCGCAATGACGGGAAGTGTCAGGCGGCGTAGCGTCCGGCGTCGCCGTCGAGATACTCGATATAACGCCGGTCGATCGCAGCGACCGGCAGGATGACCAGCACGTCGGTGGTGCCGAACTGCTTGTCGATCACGGCGCCGGCGCCGAAGCGGGCACCGAGGCGCAGATAGCCCTTCACCAGCGGCGGCAGGCATTTCAGCGCGAGCTTGGCGTCGACCATGCCGGCCGGCAGGCGGTCCATCGCCACATGCCGATCGGGCTGCGCCACGACACGCCAGTCGCCCTGGGCAGTGGCGTGGTGGTGGATGAAGCTGAGCGGCAGCGCCAGCATGTCGGGATCGACGCCGTCGAAGCTGGCGCAACCGAACATCGCGTCGATGCGATGATGCCGGCAATAGGCCCAGATGCCGTGCCAGAGCAGCTCGACCGTCTTCTTGGTGCGGTAGGGTTTCAGCACGCAGGAGCGGCCGAGTTCCAGGAAGCGCATCTCGGGATGACGCGCCAGCAGCGGGGCGATGTCGAATTCCGACTGGGTGTAGAAGCCGCCGAGCTTGGCCACGGCCTGCTCGCGCATCAGCCGGTAGGTGCCGACCACCTTGGGCTTGATCCCGCCGAAGCGGCCGCGCGCGGCATGGTCGATGACAAGAAGATGGTCACAGACGGCGTCGAAGCGATCGGCATCGCGGCGGAACATGCGCGAGATCACGTCGGGCTTGGCCGACATCTCCTGATAGAAGACGCGATAGCGCAGGCGCTGCGCCCGCCAGATCTCGCGCGGACCACGGGCCAATCTGACCTCGAGCGCGCCGGAGCGCCCGAGCGTACCGGAGAGGGCATCTGGACCTGGAAAAGCGAAGCCGCCAAGCTGCTTGCCGGCCGCCAGCAAATTCGAGGGGGAGAAACGCTGCAACAAGGCCTGGCCGGCCGGCTTCTGCTTTGCCGGCTGACGAGAACCCTGAAAAACGTCGTGCGTCATAGACGGTCTGGCCCCTACGATCCCGGATCGGCGCATGACAGCTCTGCGCCGACCGTCTTACGGGATCGCGACAAAACTACGTCAGAGCGATGACGAAGCCAACCGCCTGTTGGTCTAGGGTGGCTCAGGCTGACAGGATTTCGACCGTTCGCACCTGCGAAACGCGATCGATCCAGCCGCGCAACTGTTCGCGCGACAGCGGCTTAGCCAGGCAATCGTCCATGCCGGCGGCGAGCGCCTCGCGCCTGTCCTCCTCCGCCGTGTTGGCGGTGACGGCAACGATCGGCAGCCGATCCGAGCCGGATACTTTCTCGGCCGTGCGGATTCGGCGGGCGACGGCCAACCCGTCCAGCACCGGCATCCGGACATCGAGCAAGGCGAGATCGAAGCCTTGCGCCTTGCCGGAGTGCGCCTGCTCGACCAGGCGGATGGCCTCGCCACCATCGCGCGCCCAGATGGCGCTGCAGCCGAATCGCTCCAGCGTACGGGTCAGCAGCAGCGCATTGATCTCGTTGTCCTCGGCGACGAGGACGTGCAGGCCGGCGACGTGCTGATGGGCCGAAACATCGCCAGCGGGCATCACGGCGGCCGCGCCCGGCGAGCGCTCGGCCGGATCGAGCCGCGCCTGCAGCGAACGGGCCCGAACCGGCTTGACCAGGAAGCCGGTGAAGCCGGCGGCATAGGGCGAGCCGAAGCTGCGGCGCTCGGTCGGCGCCAGCATGATCACGATGTCTGCGACACCGGCGCGCCGTGCCGCGGCCGCCAGCGCCCCGACCTCGCCCCCCGGCAGGTTATGATCGACCAGCACTGCCGACACCTTGGCATCGCCGGCGAGCGCGGCCAGTGCCAGCGCATGATCGCAAGCCCGCAGGGCCTGTGCCCCCGTGCGTTCGAGATAGGCTGCGATATGGGCGGCACTGAACGGTGCCGCCGAGGCGACCAGAATGGACCGCCCCTGCCAGTCCGGCGCGACGGGAGATGCCGTACCCGCCGCAGCGGGCCGCAGCGGCAGGGCCAGCCGGAACAGCGCGCCGCCCGCCTCGCGGTTGCGCGCCTCGATCTCGCCGCCCATGGCGCGGGCGAGCCGGCGCGCGATGGCGAGGCCGAGGCCGGTGCCGGCCTGCTCGCGGTGGCCGCTCATCCCGCCCTGCTCGAACTCCTCGAAGATCGTCGTCAGGCGCTCAGCCGGAATGCCAGGGCCGGTGTCGGCGATGGCGACGACGAACTTGTCGGCGACAATCTCCGCCTCGATGCCGACGCCGCCGGCTTGCGTGAACTTCACAGCATTGCCGACCAGGTTGAGCAGGATCTGGCGCAGGCGCTCGACATCGCCGACGAGCCGGTGCGGCAGCTCAGGCCCGAGCAGAGCCGAGATCTCGATGCCCTTCGCCTGGGCGCGCGGCGCCATCAGCTCGGTGACGTCCTCGATCAAGGAGGCGGGATCGAACGGCGCCTCGGCGAGTTCGAGCTTACCAGCCTCGACCTTGGCGAAATCGAGGATGTCGTCGACGAGGCCGAGCAACGCTTCACCGGAGCTTCGCAACGCCTTGACGTAAGTGCCCTGCTCCGGATCAAGCTTGGTGTCGCCAAGCAGATCGGCCATGCCCAGGATGCCATTGAGTGGGGTGCGGAACTCGTGGCTGACGGTCGCAAGGAAGCGTGACTTGGCCGCGCTCGCCTCCTCGGCGCGGCTACGTGCTTCCTCCAGCGCGGTCTCGGCAGCGATGCGCCCGCTGATCTCGCGGCCGACACGCTGCAACACGGTGTGCCCTGCGGCGACCGGAACGATCGTCTCGACCCAAGACAGCCAGCGCTCGCCGTCTTCCGTCTCGATGCACTCGTCGATGACGCGGGCACCACCCGGCGGCGCCTGCACCGGCCTGGCGACGCGCACGCGCGGCTGCTCTAAACTGCCGATGGCTTCGGCCTCGCTCTTGCCGATCAGCGCCGCATAGGCGGCATTGGCGTAGACGATCCGGCCTTCGCTGCGACGAACGATCAGGTCGCCCTGCGCCTCGATCAGGCTGCGATAGCGCTCCTCGCTGTCGGCGAGTTCCCAGAGTCGGTCACTCAGCTTCTCGACATCGGCCGTCAGCGCCCTCGCCTGCTGCGTGACCTCACGCCGCTCCTGCAGCAGGCGGAACGCGATAGTGGCGCAGGCGATCGCGATAGCGACGGCGACACCTGCCAGCAGGATGAGAGGGGATGGCAGCTCGATCATGCCATCCCGTCTATCATGCCCCCTGTTGAGAAAGAGTTCGCCCTACCGACGAGGATGCGGAATGGTTTGAATGGTTTCGTTAACCTTTCATCAGGCGGCAATCCTTCATCAGGCGGCCTGTGCCGCCTGGTCGATGCGCGAGCGATAGGACAGCGCCTCGGCGAGATGGATGCGCCCGAGCCTGTCTTCGCCATCGAGGTCCGCGAGCGTGCGGGCGACCTTGAGCACGCGGTGATAGCCACGCGCGGTCAATCGCATCGCATCGGCGGCATTGCGCAGCAGCGCGAGCCCTGCCGCATCCGGGCGGGCCACCTCGTCCAGCAGCCCGGCCGGGCAACGGGCATTGGTCGTGGCCCCCTCGACGCCGAGCGCGGCATAACGCGCCGACTGGCGAGCCCGCGCCGCGGCGACGCGGGCGGCGACTTCGGCCGAACCCTCGGCCGCGGCCGGCAGGATGAGGTCGGCCGCCGTCAGCGCGGGAACGTCGATGGTGATGTCGATCCGGTCCAGCATCGGGCCGGAGATCCTGGCCTGATAGCCTGCCATGCAGCGCTCGTTCGGCTGGCGGCGGCAAGCATAGCCGGGCTCGGTCGCCTTGCCGCAGCGGCATGGATTCATCGCGGCGATCAGCTGGAACTTCGCGGGATAGACGGTGCGGTGATTGGCGCGCGAGATCAGCACCTCTCCGGTCTCCATCGGCTGGCGCAAGGCATCGAGCGCCTGCGCCTGGAATTCCGGCAATTCGTCGAGGAAGAGCACGCCGTGATGGGCGAGCGAGACCTCGCCGGGCCTCGCCTGCAGGCCGCCGCCGACCAGCGCCGCCATCGAAGCCGAATGGTGCGGCGCGCGAAAGGGACGCCTGTCGGTCAACTCGCCATCGGCGAGATGGCCGGCGACCGAGAGCACCATCGAAACTTCCAGCAGCTCACGCGGATCGAGCGGCGGTAGGATCGAGGGCAGACGGCTCGCCAGCATCGATTTTCCGGCGCCGGGCGGCCCGTTCATCAGCATGTCAAGTGCACTATTGTCATCCGGTTATTCTGATCGCCGACTCGATCGCTGTGCGCCACAGGACTAAGCCGCTTTCGCGGCAGGGCGCTGCGGCGCGGTCATCGCTGAGATTTCGCCTGTGAGGCGCTGCATCCGAGGATTTCGGGGTCGTTTCCCCTGATCCTTGGAGGCCTCCATGACCGATCCCGTCAGGCCGCCGGCAACGTCAAGCAGGCGGCGGGCAAGGCTATGGACAAGCCGCGACTTCACGCAGAGGGGGTAGCGCAGGAGCGCAAGGGCGAGGTCCAGCAGGCGCTCGGCAAGGGCAAGGATGCCGTGAAGAAGGTCGTCGACAAGGCCTGACGGCCCCGCGACTGAAAGGATCGAGCGGACTGTCGAAAGACAGTCCGATTTTTCGTGCCCCATCGCCCATCAGCTTTTCGGCTTGGGTCGGTCGAGGGAGAGATCGTCGTACCAATCCTCATGCTGGCCGGCGATCAGTTTCGCGATCACCCGCGACGCGAGAAAACTAAAGGTGATGCCGTTGCCGCCATATCCATAGGCGGCATAGAGGTTGGGGATGCCCGGGGCTCTTCCGATCAAGGGGAGCCCATCGTCGGTTTCACCGAAGGCACCCGACCAGATGAGTTCGGCTTTGGCGACCGCGTTCGGTCTCAGCAGCGACAGCTTCTTCTTGAGTATCTCTGCCTTCGCCGGCATCAGGGCGTCGCGATCGTCGGGGTCCGTCACGGCATCGTCGTCCTCGCCGCCGATGACGATGCGGTTGTCCGCGGTGGTGCGGGCGTAAAGGTAATCGTCCGACGCCTCCCAGATCAGCACGCCATCACGCCACAGCGCGTCCGGAGTTTGCGGCGGCGTGGCGATCGCCCAGCTCGACGCCGTGCTGTGCAGATCCGAGTTCAGGAACTCGGGCATCACGTATCCGGTCGCGAGGATGACGGTCTTCGCCTCGATCTGCCGTCCGTTTTCGAGGCCGACGATCAGGCCGTGGCCGAAGTTGTCGTATGTGACGGCCTGCGCGTCGAACATGCTCGCGCCATGCTGGATGGCCTGAGCGAGCAAGGCATGGGCCAAGAGGAGAGGGTCGGCATCCGCCGATCCTGGCGAAACGATCACGGCTTCGCGATCGAAATCGAATTCGCGCCGGAGCGTGAGATAATCCAGACAGACGCCTGGAAGCCCCGCCCTTTCGCGAAGCTGGTGTTCGGCCAGCAATTGTCGCGCTCCGAAGTCTCCCGCCGCGATGTAGAGCGAACTCCGATGACGGAAGGTGCAGGGCAAGGCTAGATCGTCGACCAAACCCCTCAAGCCCGCAACGGCCTGGAGGCTTCTGCGATAGACGTTTGCGGCCCGCTCGAAGCCGTAGAAGCCGGTTAGCTCACTGAGGGGACAATCGATCTCCCATTGCAGCATGGCGGTGCTGGCGGCGGTGCTGCCGAAACCGGCGCGCTCACGATCGATCACGCAGACCTGACGCCCGAGCGCAGTCAAATGTTGCGCCATCAGCGCTCCGGTGATCCCCGCGCCCACGACGAGAATGTCGCATGACAGATCGTGGTCGAGCGGTGCTCTGACGGGGCGCTTGAAGCCGGAGAGCCATGGCGGGCAACCACCGCGTAGGTCGCGCTGGACGGTGGTTTCGGAATCGAACATGGCGCGCTCGCACTGGCAAAGGAAAGCCCTGGCGGCAGCGCCGCCGGGGCTGGGAAGGGGATGAGCTTCAGGCCGCCTTGGCGACGGCAGCCGCGTTGGCGGGGCCGCCGAGCTGGGTCAGCGCCTTGTCGGTCTTGGTCTCCTCGGCGAGCGTCGCGTCGAGCAGCTTGACCGCCTCCTTGTGGCCGAGCTGCTGGGCCCACGCCTTGAGGGTGCCGTAGCGGGCCATCTCATAGTGCTCGACGGCCTGGGCCGAGGCCACCAGGCCTGCGTCGATCGCGGGGCTGTCGCCGTAATCCTCGATGACCGCCTTGCCTTCCTCGATGATCCCGAGGATCGCGTCGCAGGTCTTGCCGCGCGGGGCCTTGCCGATCAGTTCGAACACCTCCGCGAGACGCTCGACATGGCCTTCGGTTTCCTCGCGATGTGTTTCGAAGGCCTTCTTGAGCTCGGCGGACCGCGCCGCCTTCGCCATCTTGGGCAGGGTCTTCAGGATCTGCTTCTCGGCGTAATAGACGTCCTTGAGCATGTCGTGGAACAGGTCGTCGAGCGGCTTCGGGGTCGTGGCCATGGAGGTCCTCCGGGGATGGGTGGGTGGTGGATCCAAACGTAAGCCCAGGCCCCGTGTTCCTTCCCCTTTGAGATCTTGGCGGTGGAACTTTCTTGGGCGAACTGCCGTTTGGTTTTGCATCGCGGCGAACGCCGCCACCTGCCTGATGGAGACCATCATGAAGAAGCTGCTCATCGCCACGTTGATCGCCTCCGCGACGTCCTTCGCCGCCATGGCCCAGACGTCAACGACTTCGCCCATCCCGGCGCCAAAGGCCGACGCCGACAAGAACGCCCCCCTGCCGGGTGCCAACAGCTTCACCGAGAGCCAGGCCAAAACCCGCCTTGAGTCCAACGGTTATTCCAACGTTGGCGCCCTCAAGAAGGACGACAACGGCGTCTGGAAGGGCACCGCCACTCATTCCGGCGCGCAGGTCAATGTTTCCGTCGACTATCGCGGCAACATCACCCGCAACTGATCCGTGCCGCTCGCACCCCGAACTTTGGAGAACGACATGACCCGCACCTTGACCCGATCCTACGATAGCAACGCCACGGCCCGCTCGGTTGTCGAGCAACTGGAGGCAGCCGGCGTTTCGAGCAGCGACATCAGCATCGTCGGACGAGACGGCGAGACCGGCGAGACCAATGCCGCAGAAGGCGCCGGCATCGGCGCGGGCGTTGGCGGCGCCGCTGGCCTGCTGACCGGTCTCGGACTTCTCGCGATCCCCGGCGTTGGTCCTGTTGTTGCCGCCGGCTGGCTCGCGTCCACCGCGGCGGGCGCAGTTGCGGGCGCAGCCGCCGGCGGGCTGGTCGGCTCCTTCGTCAAGGAAGGTCACGACGAGGACGAGGCCAACTATTACGCCGAGACGGTTCGCCGCGGCGGCTCCGTGGTTTCCGTCCGGACCAAGCCGGAGCACGAGGCCACCGTCCAGGCGATCCTCGATGGCGCCACGCCGATCGACCGCTCGACCCGTGAGGCCGACTACCGCGCTGGAGGCTGGTCGCGTTTCGATGAGAACGCCGATCCGTATGTCCGCGACGCCACGGCGGCTGGGCGCGTGCCGCCAGCGGTTATCTGATCGAACCGCCCGCGTATGATGGATGGCCCCGGTAATTCCGGGGCCGTTTTCGTTGACCGTTGGAAAATGATCCGTGCGGTTTGACGAGCATGCATTGTTCATCGGCGAGATCCTGGCCACGGGTGGAACACAGGGAAAGCCCGACCGTTCGGTGCAATGGGGGACTGATCCGCCCCCGCCGAGAGGTCCAATGTTATTGTTAGTGGACGGTTGGCCTCGACGCCAGCGCGGGCGGCGTAGCTGATCCGGGTTGCGCAGCCGCCCGTGCGGCCATGGCGGAGACGAAGACCTCCGGGGCGGGAGGCTTGTATCCGAGTGAGCCATGCGGGCGCACGGTGTTGAAGTGCCGCCGCCAGCTTTCGACGATGATCTTCGCCTCCGCGAGGGTGTAGAAGATCTCGCCGTCGAGGAGTTCGTCGCGCAACCGGGCATTGAACGACTCGATGAAGCCGTTCTCCCAGGGACTGCCGGGCGCGATGTAGGCGGTCTTGGCACCGACCGCGCTGATCCAATCCTGCACGGCTTTGGCGACGAACTCGGGACCGTTGTCTGAACGAATATGCTCCAGCACACCGCGCAGGATAAACAGGTCCGAGAGCCCGTCGATGACATCGATCGCCTTCAACCTTCGATCGATGCGGATCGCCAGGCATTCATGCGTGAACTCGTCGATGATGTTGAGCATGCGATATTTTCTCCCATCATGAGTGCGGTCCTCGACAAAGTCGTAGGACCACACGTGATTGGGCCGCTCGGCACGCAGGCGGATGCAGGGTCCGTCCGCAAGCCAAAGACGGCCGCGCTTGGATTGTCGGGCTGGAACTTTCAGCCCCTCACGTCGCCAGATGCGCTCAACCCGCTTGCCATTGACGACCCAGCCTGCCGTCGAGCGCAGCAGCGCGGCGATCTTGCGATAACCGTAGCGGCCATAGCGGCGGACCAGTTCGACGATGTCGGCGATGAGTTGCTCCTCATCGTCGCGTCCGCGCGGGATCTGGCGCTGGGTCGAGCGATGCTGCCCGAGCACACGGCAGACCCGCCGCTCCGACACCTTCAGAGCGAGCCGGACATGGTCGATGCAGGCGCGGCGACGCGCGGGGCTCAGTAGTTTCCCGAAGCCGCCTCCTTCAGGATCAGCTTGTCGAGTGTCAGGTCCGCGACGGCGCGACGGAGCCGGGCGTTCTCGGCCTCGAGCTCCTTCATCCGCTTCACCTGATCCGTCTTCAGCCCGCCAAACTCACGGCGCCAGCGGTAGTAGCTGACCTCCGTCACCCCGATCGAGCGGATCGCATCGGCCACGGGCTGCCCCTGCGAGACCAGCACATCGACCTGGCGCAGCTTCGCGACGATCTCTTCAGGCTTGTGGCGCTTCTTCGGCATATCGGTCCTCCTGTCTGCCAAAAGACATACTTCAGGGTGGACCAATTCAACGGGGGGGGATCAGTTTGGCGCACCGAACGCATAATTGTGAGATCGCCTGCAATGTTGGCCCCGTGAGGGGCGGTTATCGCTTTGAAGGTTGGGTCTGACTCAGTTTCGCTGCACGTTGGGGCTGTTCTGACGCTGGTTTCCAGAAGGAATCAGCATGATGAAGCAGCGATTTCGGCCAGCCAGCCTGGTTCCTTCAGGATTGATGGTCGACGAGATCGCGATCGAAGGCGATCGTGTTGTTGTCCGAGCTCGGGCGGCCGTCAGCGCCGGTCCATGTCCTGATTGTGGGGCGATCTCGCGACGGATCCAGAGCCGGTATTTCCGGCGAGCAAAGGACCTGCCGCTCAGCGGCCGACGCGTCGAACTCCAGATCCTCGTCCGGCGCTTCAGGTGCGATGCCGTTCTATGCGGCCGCCAGATCTTCGCGGAGCGCTTTGGTGATAGTGTCCTTGCTCCGCGAGCACGCCGGACCGATCGTCTCGATCATATCGTCCAGCATCTCGGGCTCGCGTTGGGCGGCCGGCCTGGAGCGAGTTTTGCCGCCAGGATGATGCTGCCGGTCAGCAACGATACGCTGCTGCGCGTGGTCCGGCAGCGTGCCCGGGTGCCGAGCGAGCCGTTGCGCGTGATCGGCATTGATGACTTCGCGTGGCGGCGCAATCACCGCTACGGCACCATCGTCTGCGACCTCGAACGCCGCCGGCCGGTCGTCCTGCTTCCCGACCGGGAGCCGGCGACATCGGAAGCCTGGCTCCGGCATCAGTCCGCTGTCCACACAGTCGCCCGTGACCGCGGCGGGGGCTACGGAGAGGCGGTGGCGCGAGCACTGCCGCAGGCCGTCCAGGTTGCCGACCGATGGCACCTGATGGAGAATGCCAGCCGCGCTTTCCTCGACGCCGTGCGCAAGTCAATGCGTCAGATCCGCGGCGCCATCGGCGCCACCGTGATCAATCCCGCTTTGCTGACGGCAGCCGAGAAGCTGCAATATGACGGATATTTGCGGCGCGAGGAGACAAACGCATCGGTCCTTGCCCTCTGGCAGGAGGGCGTGCCGATCAAACAGATCGTCAGGCGCACGGGCCATCACCGCCAGACCGTCAGGCGGATCGTCCGTGGCGAGCGCAGCGACGTCTTCCGACCTCGCCAGAGTTCTCTGGAAGCGCATCTACCCTGGTTGGATGCGCAATGGGACGCCGGCGCCCGCAATGCATCCGCCCTCTGGCGCACAATGCGAAGGAACGGCTTCCGGGGAAGCCTCAGGGTTGTCTCCGAATGGGCAACTCGCCGCCGGCGCGCTGAGAAAGCGGACGCAAGCAGCCTCGCTCGCCTCCCATCGGCCCGGACCATCGCGAGGTTAATGACCACTGGTCGCGACAATCTCTCGAAGGCCGAAACTGTTACGATCGCCGCAATCGAGAACGGCGTCCCGTCCTTGTTCGAGGCTCGCGAGATCGTCGCCGACTTCCATGCCATGATCAGAGCGAGGCAGGCCGAGCCTTTGGCTTCCTGGATCGAGCGCGCCTCCCAAAGCCTGGTCGCCTCATTGTCGAATGGCGTCCGACGAGACGAGGCCGCTGTGCGAGCAGCTATTCTCTCGACTTGGTCAAACGGTCAAACCGAGGGCCAGATCACCCGTCTCAAGCTCGTTAAGCGCCAAATGTACGGCCGCGGAAAGATCGATCTTCTCCAGGCGCGTCTGATTGGCGCGACATGAGCCCCAAACGTCAGCGAGATTGCGTCAGACCCAAACTTGCACGCCGAAACACAATACGGCGCTCAAGATCGCGATCGCTTATCAACGCGCCATCGGCCAAGGCACCCGCACAAGGCTGATCGGCCGCGAGCGTGGCTATCACGGCGTCGGCTTTGGCGGTATCTCCGTCGGTGGCCTCGTCAACAACCGTCGCGTTTTTCCGCAACTTCCCGGCTCAGACCATCTGCGCCACACCCACGACCTGAAGCGTAACGCCTTCACTCGGGGCATACCGGAACATGGCGCCGAACTCGCCGACGATCTCGAACGCATTGTCCAGCTTCATGGCGCTGAAACTATTGCCGCTGTCATCGTCGAGCCGATGGCAGGGTCCACCGGCGTCCTAGTGCCGCCGAAGGGCTATCTGGAGCGCGTGAGAGAGATCGCGACGCGCCACGGCATCCTACTAATCTTCGACGAGGTCATCACCGGGTTCGGCCGCCTCGGCGCGCCGTTCGCCAGCCAATATTTCGGAGTGATACCCGACATCATGACGACGGCGAAGGGACTAACCAACGGTACAGTACCTATGGGCGCCGTATTTGCGAGCCGAAAAGTCTACGATGCATTGATGACGGGTCCCGAAGCCGTGATCGAGCTCTTCCACGGCTACACCTATTCGGGCCATCCTGTCGCCTGCGCCGCCGGCCTTGCGACGCTGGACGTCTATGCCGCGGAGGGCTTGCTCACCCGCGCCGCAACGCTGGCCAAAGCCTGGGAAAACGCGGTGCATTCGCTCAACGGCGAGCCAAACGTCGTTGATGTCCGCAATATCGGGCTTGTAGCGGGTATCGAGCTCGCCTCGCGTTCAGGTGTGGTCGGAGCGCGTGCTTACGACGTCTTCATCGACTGCTTCGAGAAGGGCCTGTTGATCCGCGTGACTGGTGACATTATCGCGTTGTCCCCGCCGCTGATCGTCGAGGAAGCTCAGATCAGCGAGATGATCGGTATCCTAAGAAGCGCGCTTGTGCGTGCCGCCTAGCCGATGCGGCCGGGCGCGACCTGCATCGATTTGCCGAAGATCCTTCGAGCGACTGTGCGGCATCTCGTCCGTGGATCAGAATCTTGAATAACTGCGACTGGTATAAATGGGCACCGAAGTTTCCGCAGATGTGGGTTCTACCGAGGTTTCGGTGCAGTTCAGCCCATGATTCCGGCGCGCAGCAGGCACAGATTCGCGCGGCCGTACATCGAGCGCTTGATGAGTTTGAGCCTGTTGATCTTGCCCTCGACCGGGTGGGTGTTCCACGGCATCGTCAGCGATGGGATACGGCCTCAATATCGCGCCGGAGCCCACGAGCGAAGGAGGCGTGAGCGCTCTCAAGCGCCGCAGGAGGCCATAGTTCGAGGGCGTGAGCGTCACGATCGACCAGCGTCATATGGGAGCGGTAAGCAAGGTCGGTCGCCGCAACGCTTCCACGAAGGTCCTTTTCTCGCTCGACAGTCTCTCGTCAAGCATTCCCAGCGAGCGAGCGAGCGAGCGGCCGACCGGCAGGAGGACCACTTTGGACGCCGATCACGGGCCCCGGTTCCGAGACCGATTGACAGTCAGGACATTCGGCGCCTCATCCCCACCTCTGGCGCCGCCTTCGCGGTGAGCGTCACCGATCAATACTTCACCGAACGCAAGGAGGCGGGTAGGGCGCTGATGAAGGCGATCCTGACGCTCGTGCAGCTCCGGCACGAGGGCGAAGCGATCGTCGCATCGATCGGTGGCTTCGGCATCTCCTATTCCGGCGAGCGCTTCGGCCGCGATGGCCCTCGATGTCGAGAGCGGCACAGAGAGCAATCCGTCGCGGCTTAGGCGGGGGTCCCGCGCAGTTCCTCGATCAGCTCGGGGTGATGGTCGAGGAGACGAAGCAACTGGCTGGTGGGTCCGCTCGGCTCGACCAGGCCACGCTCATATTTGTCGAAAGCGTTCTCGCCGACCTTCAACAGGCCCCCAGCCTCGCGCTGCGACAACCGCAGTTTCTCGCGGACCCGCCTGATGGTGGTGGGCGACGGGATGCCTTCGATCTCTTCCTTCAGATTGCGCAGGGCCATGTCGGTGACGGCCATGTCGTCGCCGACATGCACACCCTCGTCGCCGTTCTCCGGGTAATAACCCGGCAGCTCCACGGTGATGTTCTTGCCCTTGTAGCTGACGATGAAGGGACGCACGTCGCGGCGCAGCGTCTCCCCGGTCTCGGGAGAAACCATTGTCTCGGGCAGCTTCTGCTTCGATAGCGCCATGGTCATCTCTCCTTGAACGACATCACCGTGAACTCGGTGACGATGTCCGCCTGGAACTTGACGTAAAGCATCAGGCCGCGGGCCGGCACATGATAGACGTCCTGCCAGATGCGGTGATCGGCGAAGGTCGTCATCGACTTATAGAACATCGGTCGTTCGATTCCGCTGATCGCCTCGACCACACCAGCCCGATCGAAGCCCAGCGCTGTTGCGTCGCGCAGGGCGGACGATGTCATCGCGAGCTGGTCGACCGATCCAAAAGCTACCTTGATCGCTTCGAGATCATAGGTCGGACGGCGCTTCTCCATGACTCTCTATGCCACCATTAAGGTGGCAATTCAACCTGCCAGTTTTCTCCATTGCCGGCAATCTGCGATGTGTCGATCAGCGCAGGCGATGCTCGTCGTCGATGAGCTGCAGTCGTGCCGGAGCGTTCGAACCCCAGCGCCAAAGCACGAGGTTCAGATCTTCGATCGTCGCGCCCCGTGCGAAACTGCGCACCAGCAATCCATCATAGCCATCTTCGACCAGCCGGCGCGCGAAGGCTTGCGTCCTCGCCTCGCCGGCTCTTTTCATCTGATCGCGCCATGTCGTGTCGCAGAGCGCGGCGGCGTCCATCTGATAGGCGAGCAGTGCTCTCTCGTCCCGGCAATCGAAGACGCGCTCGATCTCGGCATCGTAGGACACCAACGTCGTCGGCTGCAGGTTGCCGACCTGGTTTGCCTCCCGCAAAGCCGTCATGATCGACAGGGATGTGTACAGCGCCGCCGCCCCCTCTCGGTTGAACCGGCCACCATGGAGTTCTGCGCCGCGACCCGATAGCGGCTCGCGCGCATAGACCGGGTTGAGAGCCCGGTAGAGCTTGCCATCGTAGCGCAGCATCACGGTCAGGCGTGGACCCCGGCGTCGACGGCATCGATATAGTCGAGAACGTCGTCGGCTCGGCCGTCGCGGACGAGCCGCATGGCCGTCTGACCGGAAAAACCGGGCAGCGGCTCGGAGCGATACCAGGCATAAGCCATCAGCGCCGAGCCGAAGCGCGGCTCGACCTTGTTGATGACCTCGATCATCTCGCGCAGGCGTCGCTGCGTCCTGTCGGAGCGGATCCGGTCCTTCCGCTGGATCGCATCCCTGCCGAGGCCCGCCGTCCGCGCGATTTCCTCGCTGGTGGTCCGCAAGGCTTCCGCGATCCGGCGCGGGGCAAAGACGCCATCATCGGCATATTGAGCGAGCCCCATCGGCTGCCATCCTCACATAAAGCCAAGAATATTGACGCAATATAGCGTCAAGTAGGGAGGCATTCAAGGATGAGGGGAGGGAGAAAAGAACGGTTTCCTCGCGGATCGGTGGCACCGCCAGCGCTAGCGCTCAAGCACCGCGATCGCGATCCCAGCCCGTCATCCTCGCAGGGCTTCTCAGCCCCGCTCGGCCATCCGGTCAGGGATGCTCCGCCGCACTTGTGCCGGTCCCCCCGCTCCGCGGGCCGGAAGGGGTCTTCGGAAAGAAGACGGAACAGGACCAGGAAAGCCCCTTGCGTCCGCAACTCTGACGGAGCGTTTCCATGCATCTCATCAAAGTCGATCCGCGCGCCCTCAAGGATAATCCCGATCGCACCCGCCGGACCAAGGCCTCGCCGCAGGCCGACGCGCTGCTGCTCGCGACCATCAAGGCGGTCGGCATCATCCAGCCGCCCGTCATCTTTCCGGAAACGGATGGTGGCAATGGCTACATCATCAATGCCGGCCATCGCCGGGTTCAGCAGGCCATTGCTGCGGGTCTCGAGGAGATCGAGGTCCTCGTCGCGGAGCCCGCGAACGACAACGGCGCGATGAGGTCCCTGGTGGACAATATCGCGCGCGAGCCCCTGAACCCCGTCGACCAATGGCGTGGAATTGAACGCCTGGTCGCCCTCGGCTGGACCGAGGAGGCAATCGCCGTCGCACTCGCGCTTCCAGTCCGGCAGGTCCGCAAGCTGCGCCTGCTCGCGAACATCCTGCCCGCGATGCTCGACTGCATCGCGACGGGCAATATGCCCAACGAGCAGCAGCTGCGCGTCATCGCGGCCGCGTCGCTCGAGGAACAATCGGCGGTCTGGAAGGCCAATAAGCCGAAGAAGGGCGATCCGGAGGTGTCCTGGTACAGAATCGCGAACGGCCTCACCAAGAAGCGCATGCATGCGCGCGACGCCAGCTTCGGCGATGACCTCGCCCAGGCCTATGGCATCGAATGGATCGAGGACCTGTTCGCGCCGGCCGACCAGGACAGCCGCTACACCACCAATGTCGAGGCGTTTCTGGGGGCCCAGCAGGAATGGATGACGCAGCATCTGCCGAAGCGCGGCGTCATCGCGGAGACCAATAGCTGGGGTGAGGTTGCGCTGCCGCCGAAGGCCGAGCGCGTCCACGGCAAGCCCGGCAAAAGCGACCGGGCCGCCATGTATCTCGATCGCGAGGGCAAGGTGCAGACCGTGCACTTCCGGATGCCCGAGGCGCAAAAGCCGAACAGGACGGGGCAGGCCGACGATGCCGAAGCGGACGACGTCGTCATGGCCAAGCCTCGCCCCGACGTGACGCGACATCGCCATGATAGGTGACTTTCGGACGGATGCGCTGCATGAGGCCCTCGAACGTGGCCCGATCGAAGACGACACGCTGATGGCGTTGCTGGTGCTGGCGCTGGCTGGCCGCAACATCACCGTGGCGTCGGGCGCAGGAGGCGATGTCTACGGCTTCGCGCGCATGGAGCGGCATGCTGTTCGGCTGGTCGCGGATGACGGCACGCTCGCTCACGACATGGTCACATTGCGTTCGGCGGCGCGCGCGGCTTTGATCGATGCGCTGTCGGCTCGCGTGAACCGTAGCGACAGCGGCATCGTCGCCCGCATCGCCGGCACCGCTATCGGCGCGGACGGCTTCCTGCCCAATATGGGAACGGAGGATTTCCTCGACTGCCTGTCGCGAGCGGCGCTGGAACGCTCCTGCAAGGACACCCCGGTCCTGCTGCGGGCGCGTGTGAGGGAGACGCGCGCAGCGCTCGTCGAGCATTTCGCGACGGGGCGCTTCGTCCACGCGGCCGCGCTGTTCGCGCCGGATGCTGCGGAGCTTTCCAAATGGCTCACGTCCAACACGGCCGCAGTGAACGATGACGAGGAAGCCGAGACGTCTGAAGAGACGCTCGCCGAGGATCCGACCGGCGACCAGCCCGGCGAGTTCCTCGAAGCCGCCGAATAGCAGGTGCTCGCCATCCGCTTCCGAATGAAACCCCGCCGACGGCCATGCCGGCGGCGGTCTCGTTTTCACACCACGCTCACGAGGTCTTCCATGTCAGTGCATAGCATTTTCGACAGCCCACCCATCGGCTCGATCGTCTCCTGGGTTGACGGCGCGCCGCGGCCAGATGAGGTCGGCGCCGATGTGGTCGACGGGAGAGCGTCATGAGCGCGCTCCCGTCCGATCGTACCTCGTCTGACCTCGAGACTTTTCCTGCGGTCGAATTCGGACTGTGCAGCGACGGCTTCCCGGTTGCGCGCGTCGGCGACAATGCCTTCGCGATGTTGCCGGCGCGCGGCGGTCGGCATTATCTCGCATCGGGCTGGCGCATCGGCCGACCGCTTGCCGAATGGCGGCGGTCGGATTTCTGCGGCCATGACGGTGAGCTCTCCGACGAGGCCGCGTTTCGCGTCAGGGTCGCGGAAAACGCCGAGCATCAGCGTGAGCGCAAGGCACTCGAGCGGCGCGAGGTTCATTCTGGCGCAGCCACGCCATGGGGCGTGTCTCAGGGGGCGAAGATATATGCCGAGGGCATCATCTGCCACTCGACGGCGGCGCATGGCGGCTTCCACCTGTCGGCTGAACGCAATCGGGAGGTTCACCCTGCGTTGCGGGTGAATGACGGCTTCTATGAAGAGGATGCCGCCTGGGCGATCGTCGCGATCACCTTCCCGCATCTCTTCACCGGTTTCGAGCGCCGCAGTGCTGAGCAGACCGTGAAAGATGGTTGGCCAGACGCTTGGGAGACCATCTTCGGAACAGTTCTGCAGCCGGGCGAGTCCGTCGAGAGGGACCGCTGCACTTTCGAACGGGAGCATGTCGAGGACTGGATCGTGACGTCGGCGATCACGTCCGGCCACCAGAAGGGCTTCGTCGAATGCGCCGCCACGCTTGGTCGCAAACGCGGGTCTGGTGCGGAGGAACGGCGCTTTCTTGTTCCCTCGGGCGAATATCAGGTCGGCAGATTCGGTTTTGTCATCGATCCTGCCCGGCACCCCGTCTATCGCGGCCCGTCCGATTTCGTTGGCTGGCGGGTGGGGAGGGCGCCATGACCTTCGTTCCCGGATCGGCAGCCCGGCTCCACCGCATGGAGCAGGCGCGGCGCCAGATCCAGCACCAGATTGATGTGATCGATCGGCAGATCGTTCGCCGCATGATGGCGATCATTCCCAGCCTGGGGGCGAAGCGCAGGACCTATAGACGGGGCAGGGCTCCCGATCCCCGTACCTTCCTCGAGCGCTATCGCGGGCACCTTGCCGCGCTCACGGCCGAGCGGCAGCCGGAAATCGATGCCCTGTCGCGCAAGCTCGCGCGCCAGGACCGGGCGATCGCCGCATTGTGTGATCGCCATGACATGCGGGCATCGCCGTGACCGTTCGATGCAGCCGCTCCGGCAACGCCTAGCCGGGTCACCCGACCGCCCACCAACCCTAAACGACATGCTGGTGCCGCGCTCGGGATGGCGCACCGACGGGCTTCTATGCGCCGCGCAGCGCGACCGCACGGCGATCGCGTTCCTGCCGTGTCGCGGGAGGCTGGCCCGGTTCGAGCTCAGTGGTGCGGATTGAACCTGACCCATATGGCGCCGGAGGCCTCCCCCTGGCGCCAGTCCCCGAAACCAATCACGCCCAGGAGGGCGCCATGCCGGTCTACACGATCGAAACGACCTACCATCTGCCGGTCTATCGCCGACGCAGCTACAACGCCGCAACGCCGGAGGAGGCCTGCCGTCTCGCGATCGACGACGATGGTTGGGGAGATGCAGATGAGGACGTCGATTCCTCTGGAGAGACCTATGTCACCGGAATCTGGAAGGGCCACGATGCTGCTCATTCCGGCGAGGAGGTTGCGATCCCCGACGCGTTCGACGAGACCGTCCAGCGCAAGGCGGCGCTGCTCGATGAATTGGCCGCGATCTTGAGGGAGCCGGCCCGGCCGATGGGGCTGTCGCTCCACGAGTTCGAGACGTGGCTACCCCGCGCGCTGGCGGCTCTCGCGAAGGTGGACGCGATCACCACCCCGGTAACTCCGGAGCGGTGAGCACCTTCGGGTGGATTTCTCGCAGGCATCTGCCATCATCCACGAGACCGACCGGGAGTCGAGCATGGAAAATACGACACGCGCCGCACTTGAACGGCTTCTCCGTATCGCTGCCAGCGACACGCACCAGGCCCGCCGTGTCACCAACTTCATCCTCGCCTGGTGGAATGCCGAAAGTCTCGGGGGCTTCGATCTCGCCGATCTCTTTGCAGTCGATGCTTCAATTGCCGCTGACATGGCGCTCGTCTTCAGCCATGTCGCCCAGCTCTCCAATGCAGAATATCCGAACGAATACCGTACGGAGATCGAGGCCATCATCGCGCAATGGCGGCCGGAGATCTGGGCGCGTGCCACGGAAACGGCGTGAGACAGCTCGCCCTCTCTGCGAGCCAATGGACGTGAGGTTGCGGATGCGGTGGACCTGAATTCCCGCCCACCTCGCCATCCTGACCGACCGGGCCTGGAAACCCGGCAAGCCCGTCAGTGCGGATGGCGCCCCAAGCGGGGAGCGTAGTCCGGACGTTCCGACACCGGCCTGATGCAGCGGTTGGCATCCGCCGTTTCCGTGTCGCGCTCGCATGTGTCGAGCGGCTTCCCGTCCGGGAGCAGCGAGGTGCCACGTCGTCATTCTCCGGCTGCACCCCCGGCTTGAGCCGCGCTGGCCGGCATCCCCTCGGGCTGGTTGCGGTCTGAACCGTCGGCCGTGCGCTTCAAGGCCGCGTCCCGCGCCGCGTAGCGGCCGCCCTCTGCCGATCTCGCAAGCCGGGCCTGCCTCCTTCGCGGGGCTGAAAGCCCTGCTCGTCCGCACTCCCGGCCCGCTCGCCTGGCATAGGCCGGGCCTGTGAACCGCCCGGCTCGCGCCGGTTCCTTTCGACCGCACCCGAGGGGACGCCGGCAGCGCCGGCGAAGCTCCCGGGAGAACCGAAGAAAGGATGACGATATGGCCAAGACCGCTCAATCTCCCCGTCAGACCGCCCGCGTCGTGCAACTGCGCAAGGGCACTACCCTCGAAATGGTCCGCCTCGCCTGCCCCGACGCCACGCAGGCCATGCGCATCTCCGAGAGCTTCGGGCTCGCCGCGCTCGACAGCGACGGCATCCGCGACCTGCACGAGCGCCTGCTCGTCGAAACCGCGGATAGCCTCGGCGAAGGGCTCGCAGAGCGGGCGATGCAGATCCACCTGCAGCGCATTGTCGGCGCCTATGTCGGCTCGGCTCACGGTGCCGGCCAGTTCTACTCGCGCGCCGTCACCGAGGCGCGAGACGCCACGGCCAAATCAGCCTGCGAGGCCCGAGACGAAGACATCGGCGGTCCAGTCGGCTTCGACGGACAGGCCCAGCGCCGCCGGGAGTTCGCTGCCGACATGGGGCTTCAGGCTCATGCGCTGCTTATGGCCGCAGAGGGCGCCGTTCGCGCCTACGAGCAGGTCGTCGGCGAGCGCTGGAAGCCCTTCGAGCGCCACACGGACACAATCGGCGCGACCGTCGACCGCAAGGCGGCGGAAGTCCAGCTGGCCGCCTTCGGCTAGGCCTCATTACCGGGCGGAGCTTCGGCTCCGCCCATTTCGTCGATCTTGCGCATGTAGATGGAGCTATCTACATTCGACTTAGATTCGATCTACATCGAGGCTATCGTGCCGATCAATGTCAATAATCCGGAGGCCGACGCGCTGACGCGGAAATTCGCCACCATGGCCGGCGTCAGCATTACCGACGCCATCGTCATCGCCATGAAGGAGGCGATCGAGCGGCGGCGCAACGTCGAGACGCCGCAGCAGACCGCGGCGCGGTTGCGAGAAAAACATGGCATCGCCCTCAACGAAAAGGCAAGAGAGCCGCTGCCGCGAGAGGCCTTCGACGACCTCTGGGATGAGACCTGATGTTCGTCGACGCCTGCGCCATCATCGCCGTCTTGTCGGACGAGCCGGAAGCCGAGCGCGTTTCCCGCGCGCTTGCCGGCGCGAAGAAGCGGATCACATCCCCGGTTGCCGTGCTCGAGGCCGTGCTGGGGCTGGCGCGCCCGGACAAATTCAACCTGTCGGTCGAGGCGGTCGAGACGCTGGTGCTGGAGTTCCTGGACGAGCGTGGCGTCGATATCCGGGATCTGCCGCCGGCAAGACGTGCCACGGCGCTCTCCCTCTCGGCAGCTCATCGCTATCGTTCCGGGCGGCGCGGCCTCAACCTGGGCGACTGCCTGCACTATGCCTGCGCGAAATACTATCGTGTCCCGATCCTCGCGACCTCCGACGAGTTTCGCGAGACCGACCTTGAAACCGTGCCGTAATCTGAAACAGCCTGTCTAACCGCAAACGGCTAGCCGGGTGAGAGCCGGACGGGGCGGTCGAGCTCGCGCTTGAACTCGACGCTGTGTCGTCGGTTCGCCTCCGCCGATATGTCGCGACGTTCAGCCTCCGCGCCGACCATGGCCACGCAAATGAACGAGAGGAGGAGGGGAGAAGCGCTCGCCTCGCCCCGTCTCGGCCGCGGCCCTGCCGGGGGCGGGCCGGTCGCGCAACGGCTGCGCCGTCCTCCACATGCGTTCCGGCCCTTCGCCACCCCAGTGACTTCGCACTGAGGCCCCGGCTTGGGTGCGCGCCTCCCCTGATCACCCCGGCTTTTCGGACCGCCGTGACGGGGTCGCGAGCGGCGCGACCTCTAAATCGGAGGTTCATTGTCATGAAGCGGAAGAACGAAGGTGAGCGGACGGACATCTACACTCGGATCACCGAGAAGATCGTCGCGGATCTTGAGAAGGGCGTGCGGCCCTGGATGCAGCCTTGGCGTGCGGGAAATGTGGCCGGGCGGGTGACGCGCCAGCTGCGACACAACGGCTTGCCATACGCCGGCATGAATGTGCTGTTGCTCTGGTCCGAGGCAATGGCCCGCGGCTTCACCTCGCCGATCTGGATGACCTTCAAGCAGGCCATCGAGCTCGGCGGCGCCGTCCGCAAGGGCGAAAGCGGAACCACCGTCGTCTTCGCCAGCCGGTTCACCAGGACCGAAATCGGTTCCTCTGGCGAGGAGTTCGATCGGGAGATTCCGTTCCTGAAGGCTTACACTGCCTTCAATGTTGCGCAGATCGACGGTCTACCCGATCGCTACTATGCCCGGACCGAGCCGGTCCGGGACCCCGTGGCGCGCATCGAACATGCCGATCGCTTCTTCGCGAACACCGGTGCGGTGATCCGGCATGGAGGCGACAGGGCCTTCTTCTCGCCGGCCGGGGACTTCATCCAGATGCCGCCCTTCGAGGCATGTGTTTCGGCGT
>JAESGH010000202.1_pt1 | contig 118176 bp, 120 predicted proteins | sample 9269641 | NCBI WGS metagenome assembly JAESGH01 (sample SAMN14515345, study PRJNA621665) | algae metagenome | isolation source: Phormidium tanganyikae FI6-MK23 and co-occurring heterotrophs from granitic... | place: USA: Fort Irwin, California | collected 1998-05-24 | reverse complement strand
TGGAACAGGCCACCCATGCCATGGACCGGATCAGCACCTCCTCGGCCAAGATCTCCAACATCATCGGGCTGATCGACGACATCGCCTTCCAGACGAACCTGCTGGCGCTCAACGCTTCGGTGGAGGCAGCGCGTGCCGGTGAAGCGGGCAAGGGCTTTGCCGTGGTTGCCGTTGAAGTGCGCCGGCTTGCTCAATCGGCTGCGCAAGCCTCGTCCGACGTCAAGGCACTGATCGAGCAAAGCTCGGTGGAAGTCAGCGGCGGCACCAAGCTGGTCGACAACGCCGCTCAAAAGCTGCAGGCTATCCTCCTTGCCGTGCGTGAGAACAGCGTGCTGATGCAAGCTATCTCGTCGGCTAGCGGCGAGCAGTCCTCCGCCATTGCCGAAGTGACCACCGCCGTGCGGCAGATGGACGAGATGACCCAGCACAACGCGGCACTGGTGGAAGAGACAAACGCTGCCATCGAGCAGACCGAAGCCCAGGCGGTGGAACTGGACAAGATCGTCGATGTGTTCAAGATCGATGGCCGCAGCGAGGCGCAGATTGTGACAGCGCCTCAGGCCAAGATGGCAAAGACTGGCATTCGTGCCCTGCAGGATAAGGTCAAGTCAGCGGCCAAATCCTACCTCAGCCACGGCAATGCTGCGGTCAAGCAGGACTGGAGCGAGTTCTGATGGAGTTAGTCTCCAGACGCGGTTGCCGTAGGGCACGTCCTAAATGTTGTTCCCTAACCGGAGCACGCAGCGACTAAGCAGAGGCCCGCTCTTGAAGCGGGCCTTTCGCACAAGTGCCGCGCCGTTTGAGCTACGTACATCGGCATAATACATAATGACCAAAATTGTCCGGAGAACGACAAAATAGTACAAGCAGGATGACAAGCCCGTAGTAGCGTGAGGGTTTGGATCATTGTAGCGTCTCAACTGTGGAAGCCGGGATCAACCCAGCCCACACTGGACCTGAGGCAAAGACGCTGACGGTTTATGGGAGGGCATAATGCAACCTGATCTTGAGCTGGTCCGCATCGGCGAACGGGAATCCTTCAAGGCCTGGGAGCACGGCTATCCATTCCATACCGTGCGTTGGCACTTCCATCCTGAATATGAATTGCACCTTGTTTGCGCCACTTCCGGCCGCTTCTTTATTGGCGACTTCATCGGCCAGTTCGAACCTGGCAATCTTGTGCTTGTCGGACCCAATTTGCCGCACAATTGGATCAGCGAAATCGGCGACAACGACAGCGTCCCGTTGCGCAGCCGGGTAATGCAATTCACCGAAGACTTCATTACTCGCACCATCAACTGCTTCCCTGAGCTGACCGCTACGCGGCGCCTGTTTGAGCGCAGCCGCGCTGGGGTGCTGTTCAGCGAGCAAACATCCTCACGCATCGCCAAGAACATGGAGAACCTCCTTCATGCCTCGGGTGTCGACCGGATCACGCTGTTCTTGGGCATCATCGCGGAGCTCGACCGGGATCACGGCTCGCAGACGCTAACCAGCCAGCATTACCTGCCTGACCCGTCGGGGTTCATGTCGACCGGCATCAACGAGGTGCTGAGCTATATCAACAACAATCTGACCGAGCTCTTAGACGAAGCAACATTGGCTCGATTGGCTGGCGTCACACCATCCACACTCTCGCGCAGCTTTCGCCGGCACACCGGCCAATCGCTGACCAAATATGTCAACCGCTTGCGCGTCACCCTGGCGTGTCAATTGTTGATGTCGTCCGAGTTCAACTCGGTGACTGAAGTCTGCTTCGCATCGGGTTTCAACAACGTATCCAATTTCAACCGGCAGTTCCTGACCTTGCGCGGTGTAACCCCGACGCAGTTTAGGCGTCTACTGTTGGAAAACAAAAGCTTCGAGGAGGCGGCTTGACGCTCGTACCCTTAAACGCCACGGCAGACTAACAGCTCTGGCGTGACGACAAACTCGCCCTAGCCAGGCACTAAAATCCACTCGCGGCCGGAACATGCACCGGATCAAGACCTCACGTCTTGATCACGACAGGGTGCGTTCGCCCCGCGTTTGGCGTCAACCCCGACGACGATGTCGGGATAACCACGACTCTTGGAGGAGCAATGATGACCAAAAGCACTATGAGAACTGCAGCTGTACTGGCGATTTCCCTAAGCGGAGCAGCTGTTGCGAACGCCCAAACCACCGTAGCATTCCTGATGCCTGACCAGGCATCCACCCGTTACGAGGAGCATGATTGGCCAGGCTTTCAAACAGCTATGAACCGGCTTTGCGCCGACTGCACCCTTATCTATCAGAATGCCAATGCTGATGCTTCTCTTCAGCAGCAGCAGTTCAATTCCGTGATCGCGCAAGGCGCGACCATCGTCGTCCTTGATCCAGTCGATTCTTCAGCTGCTGCCGCATTGGTTGAGATCGCACATTCCCAGGATGTGAAGGTCATCGCCTATGATCGGCCCATTCCGGCCCTGCCGGCCGACTATTACGTGTCGTTCGACAATGAGGGCATCGGGTTTGCCATTGCGCAATCCCTCGTCGATCACCTGAAGGCTGAAGGCATGGCAGATGGTTCAGGCGTCCTGCAAGTCAACGGCTCGCCTACTGACGCAGCCGCCGGGTTGATCCGAGACGGTATCGATCGGGCCCTTGATGCATCGGGTTACGAAACGCTGGCCGAATTTGATGCGCCTGACTGGGCGCCGCCAGCAGCGCAGGAATGGGTGGCCGGCCAGATCACGCGCTTTGGCGACCAGATCGTGGGCGTGGTGGCGGCCAATGATGGCACCGCAGGCGGTACGATCGCGGCGCTCAAAGCTGCTGGTGTTGATCCGGTGCCACCAGTCTCGGGCAACGACGCCACCATTGCCGCACTTCAGCTGATTATTGCTGGCGATCAGTACAACACGATCTCCAAGCCTTCGGAGATTGTTGCGGCGGCTGCTGCCGAGGTCGCAGTGGCTTTGATGAAGGGGCAAGTCCCGCAATCGACGCACACCCTCTACGACACGCCCTCACAGCTCTTTACGCCAGCTGTGGTTACCCGTGAAAACATCAAGGCGGAGATATTCGACGCCGGTATTCAGACCGCGGCTGACGTTTGCACTGGAGAATACGCAGCAGGCTGCAGCGAGCTGGGCATCCAGTAGGCACGATCCCCAAGGCTCCGCCTTGATTGGCGGAGCCAATATTTCGAGGAACAGTCAAATGAGCGCATCCATTCAACCGGCAACTGAGCCCATCCTCAAACTGCGCGGCATATCAAAGAACTTTGGGGCTGTTTCCGCACTGACGGAAATTGATCTCGATGTTCATGCCGGCGAACTCGTCGCTCTGGTCGGCGACAATGGTGCGGGCAAATCAACCTTGGTCAAGATACTTGCCGGTGTTTTCCAGCCTAGCGCCGGAACGATCGAGTATTTGGGGCAGAGGGTCGAACTCAACGGTCCGGGCAAGGCGCTGGAGCTGGGTATAGCGACGGTGTTCCAGGACCTTGCTCTGTGCGAGAACTTGGATGTTGTCGCCAATCTGTTCCTTGGCCACGAAGTCTCGCCCTGGCAACTCGACGAAGTGGGCATGGAACTTCGCGCTTGGTCTTTGTTGCGAGAGCTTGCAGCGCGCATTCCGTCAGTCCGGCAACCCATCGCATCCCTTTCCGGCGGCCAGCGCCAGACCGTCGCTATTGCCCGTTCGCTGCTGCTGCAGCCCAAGATCATCATGCTTGATGAGCCTACGGCAGCCTTGGGTGTCGCTCAAACCGCCGAAGTGCTCAACCTCATCGAACGCGTGCGGGATCGCGGTCTGGGCGTGATCATCATCAGCCACAACATGGAGGACGTTCGTGCCGTTGCCGACAGGATCGTCGTATTGCGGCTGGGCAAGAACAACGGCGTCTTCAATGCCGAGACATCCCATAATGAGCTTATTGCAGCCATTACCGGTGCTGCCGAGAACTCCGTAACACGCCGCCAGAAGTCACGCGCCGATCAGGCTGCCAGCAGGGAATTGGGACTATGACGAACCCTGATCCGAATTCTTCCGCAACTCTGGACCGGGCCGACACCCGGGTCCGCAATGACGAGAGCTTCTCCGGCGCTATCCGGGGGTTCCTCGACCGTGTTCGATCTGGTGATCTTGGCATGCTGCCGGTGATCGTCGGCTTGATCATCATCTCTGTTGTATTCACGACCCTCAATCCCGTTTTCCTTGCTCCCAACAATCTGGTCAATCTGCTGTTCGATTGTGCCACCGTGGGTGTTATCTCCCTTGGAATTGTCTGCGTACTGATGCTTGGCGAGATCGATCTATCCGTTGGCTCAATGAGTGGCCTGGCTTCCGCAATCCTTGGTGTTCTGTGGGTCAATTCAGGCATACCCCTTCCGTTGGCGATCATTGCGGCGCTGGGCACCGGTGCTCTCGTCGGGGTCGTTTATGCGGTCTTCTACACCCGCTTGGGCATGCCCAGCTTCGTCGCAACGCTTGCGGGCCTGTTGGCTCTATTGGGTATGCAGCTATACCTGCTCGGGTCCACCGGCTCGATCAACCTCCCATTTCAGTCCGATCTCGTTCGCTTCGGCCAAGTGCTGATCATGCCGGACTGGCTATCCTATTCTCTCGCAGTTCTGCCCGGTGTTCTCTTGGCAGGGTCAGGTTGGCGCACCAGTCAACGGCGGGTTCAGGCTGGGCTGGCGCCACTTGCCATGCGTCTCGTTCTTGCCAAGGCAATCGCACTCACAGTGGCACTCGGCATCGCCGCTTGGTACCTCAATCTGGGACGCGGAATGCCATGGATGTTCATGCTGTTCGTTTTGATCGCCGTGGTTCTCAACTACGGTCTCACCCGCACACAATGGGGCCGCTCCATGTTCGCTGTGGGCGGCAATCGTGAAGCTGCCCGCCGCGCGGGTATCAACGTCAACCGCATCTATATGTCGGCCTTTGTCATCTGCTCGACGCTTGCAGCCGCCGGCGGAATCCTGGGCGCTTCGCGCTTGGCATCATCAAGTCAGCAGGCAGGCACTGGCGACGTCAATCTGAACGCCATCGCGGCGGCGGTTATCGGAGGCACGAGCCTATTTGGTGGCCGGGGCAGCGCCTGGTCGGCCGTGTTGGGCATTATCGTTATTCAGGCAATTTCCAACGGATTGACGCTGCTCAATCTCTCGTCCTCGCTGCGCTACATGATTACCGGCGCCGTGCTCGCAATTGCAGTCATCGTGGACTCGCTGGCACGCCGCAGTCGCGTCTCGCACGGTCGCGGCTGACTATAGGAGAATACAATGTCTGACGAACTACGCGGCAAAGTCGCCGCCGTGACCGGCGCTGCCTCGGGTATTGGGCTTGAATGCGCCCGCCTGATGCATGCGGCAGGCGCCAAGGTGGTGCTCATCGATCGCGATGGCGCTCGGCTCGATGAACTCGTCGCCGAGCTTGGCGCGGGTGCCTTTCCGGTCAAGGCTGATTTGCTTGATCGGGCGCAATTGGACAGCCTCAAGGACAGCATCCTGGCCGTCGCCGGCGGGCTCGACATCTTTCATGCCAATGCTGGTGCCTATGTCGGCGGCCCGATCGTGGATGGCGATCCGGATGAATGGGAGCGTATGCTTGATCTCAACATCAACGCCACCTTCCGCGCCATCCGCTCGGTCCTGCCCCATCTGGTTGCGCAGAAATCGGGCGACGTAGTGGTGACCAGCTCGATTGCAGGTCTGGTGCCGGTGGTATGGGAGCCGATCTACACGGCGTCCAAGTTTGCCGTGCAGGCTTTCGTACACACTCTACGCCGCCAGATTGCCAATGACGGCGTGCGCGTGGGTGCTGTTGCGCCGGGTCCCGTAGTCACGGCTCTGCTCAAGGATTGGCCGCAAGCGAAAATGGAAGAAGCCTTAGCCAACGGTAGCCTGATGCAACCTCGGGAGGTTGCCGAGGCGGTGCTGTTCATGGTGACGCGTCCAAAGGGCGTAACGGTGCGGGACCTCGTCATCCTGCCCACCACCGTTGATCTCTAGGAGCACGGCATGAGCACTCGGCATTTTATCGGTATCGATGTTGGAACCGGGAGCGCCCGCGCCGGTGTGTTCACAGCCAACGGCAACATGCTCGCTTCTGCCAAGCGAGACATCGCCCTCTTTCATGAAGCCGGTGAGATCGTTGAGCAGTCGGGCAACGACATTTGGCGAGCAATTTGTGCTTCGGTCAGGGAAGCCATGACCACGGCTGGTGTCGATCCCGCGACCATTGGTGGCATCGGATTCGATGCGACGTGTTCGCTGGTGGTAATTGGGCAAGATGGTGAGCCGCTCCCGGTCGGCCCCTCGGAAGACCCCGAACGCAACATTATAGTTTGGATGGACCATCGGGCAGTCGGTCAGGCAAAGCGTATCAACGAACTTGCTCCCGACGCTCTGCGCTATGTCGGCGGCACGATATCGCCAGAAATGGAAACGCCTAAATTGCTGTGGCTAAAAGAAAACCGCCCGGCTGTTTTCGCGCAAGCCGCACACTTTTTCGACCTTGCCGATTATCTGAGCTGGCGCGCCAGTGGCAGCACGGCGCGTTCGTCTTGTACGGTCACATGCAAATGGACCTATCTCGCCCATGAAAAGCGTTGGGACGAGCGCTATTTCAAAGCGGTGGGCCTTGCGGAACTGACAGAAGAAGGCTTCTCCCGCATCGGCGTCCATGTCGTGCCGCCCGGGACCAATGTTGGTGGATTGACGCCGCAAGCTGCACGCGAAATGGGGCTTACCGAGGGAACGCCAATTGCCGCTGGGCTTATCGACGCCCATGCCGGTGGCGTCGGGACACTTGGCGCCATTGGCGAGCCACACGAGAACATGGCCTATGTGTTCGGTACCTCTTCGTGCACCATGACCACGACCGGTCAGCCACAATTCGTTTCGGGCGTCTGGGGACCTTATTTCGATGCTATGCTGCCTGGTTTCTGGCTCAACGAAGGTGGGCAATCGGCCGCCGGAGCGGCAATCGACCGCTTGGTTGCACTGCACCCAGCGCAAGCGGAAGTGGGCAGGAAGGCCGCTGCTGCGGGACTTTCCCTTCTCGCCTACCTCACCCGGGAAGCGGTTCGGCAAGCGGGCTCGGAATCGGAGACCGTACGGATCGCCAATGGCGTTCACGTCGTGCCCGAATTCCTCGGCAATCGCGCCCCCTTTGCCAATCCGGATGCCCGCGCGATTATTGCAGGACTAGGAATGGACCAGTCCGAAGCGAGTTTGGTTGCCCTCTATGTCGCTGGACTGAGCGGCATTGGTTATGGTCTGCGACAAATCCTTGAGGTTCAGGCGCAGCATGGAGCGCCCGTTCGTCGGATTGTCATCAGCGGGGGTGCCGGACGGAGCGACCTGGTGCGGCAACTTTTAGCCGACATCTCGCAACTGCCAGTGGTGGTCACCGAAGCGGAGGAGCCGGTACTGCTTGGCTCCGCGATCCTGGGCACCTTGGCTGCCGGAATATACCGGAACATGCCTGAGGCAATGTCGCAGATGACCCGAGTGCAGCAAATATTCGAACCCACCAAGGGCGGCATTACTGAGCTACATGGCCAGCGCTTCGCCGTTTTCGAAGCCTTGCAGAAGGCAGCCATGGCAGGCTCTTTAGCCGATATAGCCTGAACCAATGGCACGCCCTCCAAGAACTTCCCGGCTCCAAGCAGAACTGCCTGGGTTTGCGCCAATTCAAACATGCTGGCGATGAAGCCGGTCAGCGGGCATCGGGCTCTGCCAAGGCGCTAACGATCGTTTTCCGCAGCCAGGAGTGCCGGGCATCATCTTGGTGCCGGGCATGCCAGGCAAGGCTCATTGCAAAACTGCCCAGCTTGAGAGGCGGTGACGCGACGGCAAATCTCCCCATGCCGGCCGCTGTGCGCGCGAGGCTTGCGGGCAGGGTCATAATGAGGTCGGCGCGGGCAGCAATCTCCAGGGCTGCGAAAAAGCTTGGCACCCGCACTTTGACGCGGCGCGCCAAGCCCTCGCGCGCAAGCATTTCATCCACCCAGGCGCGGCCCGTTCCGGTGATGCTGACGACGATGTGCTCGAGCTTGACATATCGATCCAAGGTCAGGGTCTGGCTGGCCGCTGGGTGGGCATGGCGCATCAGGGTGACGAATTCATCCTGGTAGAGTGTCCGCTTCTGGATGCCCGCAGGCGCAGCTTCGACAACCCCGATGATGGCATCCACTTCGCTGGCGGTGAGCGCCGCCAAAGGTTGGCTTCCTGGTGGCACTACTTCGAGATCGAGCAAGGGCGCCTGTTCGGCGAGAATGTTGATCAGGCGTGGAGCAAGAACGGCCGCTTCAAGATCAATCATCAGCAGCCGCACCAGGCCGGTTGCTTTTTGCGGGTCGAATGCCCGTCCTTCCAACAACTGGCGTACACCTCCCAGTGTGCCGTGCAGCAATGGCTGCATCTCTTCGGCGCGGGCGGTCAGCAAATAGCCTCCAGGCCCGTCTACCAAGAGCGCATCGGCGAACAGCACGCGCAGGCGAGCCAATGCCCGGCTGGTGGCGGGTTGGCTCATGCCCAGGCGCATGGCCGCTCGCGTGACATTTCGCTCCTCCAGCAGCGCCACAAGCACGACCAGAAGGTTCAGGTCGACAGCTCTAAAATCTGCTTCACGCATAACATCAATATAGTTCATGCATTGGACGCATGGCAAACTGCAGCTTAGCCTCCCGCCTATTGGCAAAGGAGAACGCAGATGTTTGTTGTATTAGGCGCAAATGGAAGAGCAGGGGGCGAAACGGCGGCAGCGCTGATTGCCATGGGCAAGCCGGTTCGGGTGGTTGTTCGCAAGCAGGAGCATGTCGACAGGTGGAGACAATCCGGTGCCGAAATAGCCATTGCCGATATCGACGACGAGGCACGCCTAACCGGGGCGCTGAACAATGCGACTGGAGCGTTCCTGCTCTGCCCTCCACCATCAAGCGGTGATCCTTACAAGCGGGCGGACGAGGTGGGTCGTGCCCTTGCTAACGCCGTTCACAAAGCGCAAGTGCCAAAAATCGCCGTTTTGTCGTCCATCGGTGCTCAGCATGAAACCGGCACAGGTGTCATTGCAACGCTAAATACCCTGGAAAAGCATCTGCGAGGATCAGCACCCTCAACCACTTTTCTACGGCCCGGCTATTTCGTCGAGACATGGAGCGAAATGGCCGAAACAGTGACCACAGAAGGCGTTCTTCCCAGTTTTCTTGAGCTTACGCAAAGGGTCCCCATGGTAAGCACACAAGACGTGGGGCGCGCTGCCGCCCAATTGCTGAGTGACAAGTTCTCGGGAGACCGGATCGTCGAGCTACGCGGGGCGCAGGACTGGAGCTCCAATGATGTGGCCGCTGCCTTTGCGCAGGTGCTCGGCCGCCCCGTCAAGCCCGTGTTCATTCCACGTGAGGACCGGTTGGCAATCCTTGCGCAAGGCGGTGTGCCCCTGATCGTCGCGGAGGCGTTGCTCGGCATGTACGAGGGCATTGCCAATGGCCGCGTTGAACACGACGAAAGTGCTGAACAGCGCCGAGGCGATGTTGCACTCCTCGACACAGTTGGAAGGATGATGAGCGGTTCGCGACATGCCCAACTGGCCTAGCATCGCTACGCCGTGCCGGAATCAGCTTTAATGCAAGTCGCCGGTGCAGCCCGCTTCAGTTCTGTTTGGAAGAGTGATGCAGCAAAAGCCCGTTTTTACTTGTCGAGTTTAGCCTGTTTGAAAGAGCCGCGATTGTTGCTAGTCGCGGCTCTTTAGATTGCAGGTCTACGCTCAGTTGAGCGCGATGCCGTCCAGCGTCACTGTCTCGGCCAATACTTGCAGCGAAACGCTGGCAGCGGCGTAAGTCGAATGGCTGATCGACAGCGAGGTGACGCGAGCGCCGGTGACTTCGTAGCGCATCTTGCCCTTGGTGCTGCCGTCGCCGGCGCTGGTCACAATGGACAGGGTGCGCAAATTTTCACCCTCGGCGCCGGTCTGGGCGGCCCATTCGAGCAGAGCGGGATCGAGCGGGGTGATGGTGCTCAGCGACATGGAGAGATCGGTCGTTGAAGCTTCGCCCTCCATGCCGATGGTCTCGGACAGATAAACACCAACATCGGCGATGGTGTATTCGCCGACTTCGGTACCGTCTGCCAGCTGCAGGGTAACGCGGGACGGCTCAACTGCTAGAGCATCCTGTGCAGTGGCGGCAAATGGCGCGGCGGCAAACAGGCAGGCCGCTAGAAAAGCGGCGCGCGGCAGGCTCATGATCAGATTGTTAGACATGGTGTTTCTTTCCCTCGAATACAGCCGAGATGCCGATGTTGCTACGCTCAAGTCAAGCGCTGGCAAGGAGGCTGGTAAACGCGGCTAAGGTTTCGCTCTTGGAAAACGGATAACCAGACTACTTAACCTGCGTTTATTGCCTCATCCTGCTTGGCTGCTAGGCTTAGTGGGCACTGTTGGAACCGCGGTGCACATCCCGTGCACACTGTCGCCTGGTTCACTGTCCCCCGAACCAGGCGATTTTCTTTGTCGCAGATACTCTCAAGCGGTCTCGAGCGCCCGCTCGGCTTCAAGCGCAATCTCTTCATTGCCGTGGATGAAGTCGTCGAAGAGGATTGTGGTGCGATCGGGCGTGCCGACAACGATGGCCATTTGGCCAGGACCGGCAAGGCGGGGGAAATCGGTTTCAGGCTGGTCGATGGTGAAACCAACCGAATAATGCCCGCCGGCAAGCGTCGTAAAGTTGAGGCCGCGCCAGGAGGCGATTGAGGTCAGGTGCACATGGCCCGCAATCACCTGGCGGATGTCGGGATGGGTCTTGAGCGCATCGATGAAGGCATCGGGCTCCAGCATGCGGATATCGTCCGAATGGATATGGAGAGCATTGGCGTTGTGGTGCAGCACGACAACGACCGGTCGGTCCATCGCCTCGGCCAAGCGCGCCTTGAGCCAATCAATCTGCACCGGCTCCAGCACGCCATCGACCCGGCCAGGCTCGGATGAATCAAGCAGGATAATGCGATAGCCCTCATGGTCGATGACCTTGTCGATCTTGCCCGTCTCGGCGGCATGATCCTCGCCGAAGACGGAGAGGAAAGTGGGGCGATCATCGTGATTGCCCAGGGTAATGTGAACGGGAATGGGCATGCGGGCGATGATAGACTTGAGCCGTTCATAGGCCACTGCCTCGCCAAGGTCGGCCAGGTCGCCAGCCAGGATGCAGAAATCGGCATCGCCGAAGCGTGCGATTACCGCATCGATGGCTTGTTCGAGGCGCGCAGCAGTGTCGAGCGTCAGTGACAGTTCGCCCTCGCCGAGCAGGTGCAGATCGCTCATGACCACGAATTTGAGTGTCATCTTCATCCATCTCCAGTTTCGAGCGGTGCTTAGAGCGGGCACATGAACCCTCCGTGACAGGGCGCTGGGACGCCTGCGAATTATTTTCGAGCTCTTGTCCGTTTGCGTCGAGCAAGCGCGTCGGTGTTGCAGAGGGGGATTGTCCTGCCTCGGCAAACAAGGGTTCGGCGATGCCACGGCCTTGTTGAGATTCGGGCTGGATATCCAGTCCGATAATGCGCAATTTAGCGACACGGGAGACGCACATGCAATACATGCTCATGTTCTACGAGACGGAAACCGAATTTGCCAAGATCAACGATCCGGCGGCAGCTGGTGGTTACTGGGGCGCCTGGAACGCCTATATCGGCGCGCTCTACGAAGCGGGCATCGTGCTCCGGGGAGACGGCTTGATGCCGCCGCGGACCGCGACGACCGTTCGTCTCCAGAACGGCCAGCGCATGGTGCAGGATGGGCCGGTAGCAGCGACCAAAGAGCAGCTTGCGGGTTATGTCGTGGTCGAGGTCGCCGATCTCGACGCGGCACTGGCTTGGGCCGCGCGGAGCCCGTCGGCTTCGGTTGGCGCCACTGAAGTGCGGCCGGTATTGCCGCCACCCACTAACGGCTGAGATGCTGGACGCACCAGTAAATCAGGGCACGCGGGCGGCGGAAAGCGCTGCCCGCGATTCTTATGGACGCCTTTTGGCCTATCTGGCGCGTGCCTGGCGTGATGTGGCCCTCGCCGAAGACGCCCTTGGCGAGGCCTTTGCCAATGCCCTCGAGACGTGGCCCCACGGGGGTGTGCCGGAAAACCCCGAAGCTTGGTTGCTGGTCGCAGCGCGCAATCGGCTCAAGGATCTGGCGCGCTCGGGCAAGGTGCGCACCAATGCTGCGCCAAGCGTTCTCCTGTTGAGCCAAACCGAATACGAGGCGCCGCCCACCATCGCCGACAAGCGGCTTGAATTGCTGTTCGTATGCGCCCACCCGGCCATCGATGAGGCGGCGCGCACCCCGCTGATGCTACAAACCGTTCTGGGTCTTACGGCGCAGCGGATCGCCTCGTCATTCCTGATTGCGCCCGATACCATGGCGCGGCGGTTGAGCCGGGCCAAGCAGCGCATCAGGGACATCGGCATTGCCTTTGAGGTGCCGGCGCAAGACGAACTTCTCGAGCGGACGGAATTCGTGCTTGAAGCTATCTATGCCGCCTATGGGCAGGGCTGGGACGGCACTGGCACAGACGATATAGGGCAGAAGGGGCTGGCGGAAGAAGCGATCTGGCTAGCACGCGTGCTGGTGCAGTTGCGCCCGAACGATGCGGAAGCCCTGGGACTCCTGGCGCTCATGCTGTTTTGCCAGAGCCGAGCCGGCGCACGGCGTGTGGGGCAGTGCTATGTTCCATTGGCCGAGCAGGATGTTGCCTTATGGAACCTCGCCATGGCACGTGAGGCAGAAGCCTTGCTGCATAGCGCTGGACGGCTGAAACAGCCGGGAGGGTTTCAGCTCGAAGCAGCTATTCAATCGGCAATTGTCCAGTCACGCCTGAGCGGGGCGGACATGCGGCACCCGATTTGGACGCTGCATGTTTTGCTCGCGCGCCATGCGCCCACGATAAGCAATCTCGTCGGCCTGGCTGCGGCAGCGGCGGAGGCGAACGGGGCCCGGGCAGGGCTGGACGAGTTGCGCAATTTGCCCGAGGCGCTGACGCGTGATTACCAACCTTTTTGGGCCTTGCGAGCGGATCTGCTGCGCCGCTTAGGAGACCAGATGGACGCAGCGAGGCAGGCTTACGAACGCGCCATCGGGCTAAGCACCGACAATGGTGTGCGGCTTTATCTGCTGCAAAAGCGTGATGCCCTGATGCCGGAGGCGTGAACTGCGGCAGGCCGTCGCGCAGCTTAGTGAAGGCAGCCACTGTCACCCAAGTGTCATGTGCGGTCCTTAGCTTTGCCCCGCCGAAGGCTGTTGAGGAGCTTTTCCCGTGAACGACCAGACCCCCATATTCAAAACATCGCAGCTGGAAGCCGCTGACGCGGCTCCGCGCAACATGACGGCCAATCCCACCATGGGCGAACTCATCAGCGCGCGTTTTTCGCGCCGCGGGTTCCTCCAGGGTTCGCTTGCCGTTTCGGCCATTGCCGCAACCGTGAGCCCGCTGGCGATCCTGACGGCGCAAGACGCCAAGGCGCAGGGCGGCTCGGCTTTCTCCTTCACCGAAGTGGAAGCCGGTGTCGACGACAAGCACCACGTTGCCGAAGGCTATGACGCCGATATCCTGCTCCGCTGGGGCGATGCCATCTTTGCCGATGCGCCAGAGTTCAATCCGACGGCGCAAACGGCTGCCGCGCAGGAAAGACAGTTCGGCTACAACAACGATTATGTCGGCTATATTCCCTTTGAGAATTCCTCCGAGCACGGTCTGCTCGTGGTCAACCACGAATACACCAACCCGCATCTGATGTTCCCTGGCCTCGTCACCATCCTTGAAGGCGAGATGACGCTCAACCCCCTGAGCAAGGAGCAGGTCGACATCGAACTGGCAGCCCATGGCGGCTCGATCGTTGAAATCCGCAAGACCGATGGCAAATGGGCCGTGGTCAAGGACGGCGCGCTCAACCGCCGCATCACGGTCAATACTGAAATGCAGTTGACCGGCCCCGCCGCCGGTCACGCCCGCCTGCAGACCGTAGCCGATCCGAGCGGCACCAAGGTGTTCGGCACGTTCAACAATTGCGCCGGCGGCGTGACGCCCTGGGGCACCTACATCATGGCCGAGGAAAACATCCACGGCTATTTCTCGGGCGAACTGCCGGCCGATCATCCTGAAGCTGCCAATTACGAGCGCCTGGGCATTCCGGAAGGCTCCTATGAATGGGCCAACTTCTATGACCGGTTCGATGTCACCAAGGAACCAAACGAGCCCAACCGCTTCGGCTATATCGTCGAAGTTGACGTGATGGATCCCAATTCGGTGCCCAAGAAGCGCACGGCCCTTGGCCGGTTCAAACATGAGGGCGCCGAATCCATCGTCAACAAGGATGGCCGGGTGGTCTTCTACCTCGGCGACGACGAGCGGTTCGATTACGTCTACAAGTTCGTGACCGCCGGCACCTTCAACCCGGATGACCGCGCCGCTAACATGGATCTGCTGGACAATGGCACGCTCTATGTCGCCAAGTTCGCCGAAGACGGCACGCTGACCTGGCTGCCGCTGGTGCATGGCGAAGGCCCGCTGACCAAAGAGAACGGCTTTGGCAGCCAAGCCGACGTCCTCATCGAAACGCGCCGCGCGGGCGATCTGCTGGGCGCCACCAAGATGGACCGCCCCGAAGACATCCAACCCAATGGCGTGACGGGCAAGGTATTCGTCATGCTGACCAATAATACCCGCCGCACGGCCGAGCAGATCGATGCTGCCAATCCGCGCGCCGAAAATGCCTTTGGCCACATCATTGAAATCGCTGAAGGCGACAGCGACTTCGCTGCAACCACCGGCCGCTGGGAAGTGATGCTCAAATGCGGCGATCCTTCGATTGCAGAAGTGGGCGCGACCTTCTCAACCGATACGACGCGCAACGGTTGGTTCGGCATGCCCGACAATTGCGCCGTGGACTCGGCTGGCCGGCTATGGGTTTCGACCGACGGCAACAGCCCTTCAGGCACCGGGCGTACGGATGGTCTTTGGGCCGTGGATACCGAGGGCGATGCCCGCGCCACCTCCAAGCTGTTCTTCCGCGTCCCAGTTGGCGCCGAGATGTGTGGCCCGCTGTTTACCCCCAATGACGAGACGGCGTTCGTTGCCGTGCAGCATCCGGGTGACGGCGGCGACGATTGGGAAGGCTTTGGCCGCGTGTCCTACTACGAGGACCTCTCCACCCGCTGGCCGGATTTCGATCCAGCCCTGCCGGTGCGCCCATCGGTCGTGGTGATCACCAAGCAGGGTGGCGGCAAGATCGCTGTTTAGTTGAGAAACGGCCCGTCGCTAGCGCGGCGGGCCACTGAATGCGAAAGCGGCGCGGGATCATCTAAGTCCCGCGCCGCTTCTTTATTGATACAATGACTTTATTCAGCGGCGCGCAGCGCGTGGTCGCCAAGGCCAGCCAATTGCTTGGCGCGAACGAGGCTAGCAGGCTGCTCGCTGCGGTAGCGCCGGCCGATTTCCATCATCATGACAGTGTCGGGCAGAAAATTGAGTTCGGCAAAAATCGAGTCCCAGTCGATATCGCCCCAGCCCAGCGGCATGTGGAGATCGCCAATGCCCATGGCGGTGTTTTCCTGCGGGTGAAACGCCTTGTAGAAGGCTTGGGGGCGGCCAAAGCTGTCATGCACATGCAAATGGCCCGCGACCGGCGCCATGGCGGCAATCTGCTCGCGGAAGTTCAGACCCTTGTAGGTGCTCTCTATGTAGGCGTGGCTGAAATCGATCAGCGCTACGACGTTGGGGTGGTTCACGGCTTTGACGGTCTTGGCGATCTCCGCCGGGGTCTGGCGGTATTGACCCAACTCGGTGGTAAAGATGTTTTCGAACGCGATCCGCACACCATAGGGGCGGGCGAACTCGGCCAGTCCATGCAAAGCCTCACGCTCGCGAATATCGGCTTCGGCACGCTGGTGCAATTGATCGGCACGCAGGCTGCCGCCATGCTGCACCAGGATGCGCGCGTCGATCCGATCGCACACTTCGACCAGCGCCTTGGCGGCCTGCATCTGGAATGGGAGCGTGTCGGGGTCCATGAAATTGGACGAGACCAGGCCGTGGACGGTATAGCGGAAAGGGAACTGGGCGGTGACGGCAAGGAGCCGTTCGAGCCGTTCGGGGATGATGCGACCGCCTGCAATCAGATCGACGCTGGTAATGCCCAACTCGACCGTATCCACGCCCATGTCGGCGAGGTGCCGCAGATCGATCTCGAGGCTTTCCATCTCCCCGTCGTCTGAACCGGCGTTGAATCCCGTTGCGATGATGTTGCCCATTTAGGTGCTCCCTTGCTCAGGCGGTGATGCGATGATCGGCGACGGCCGGGGCGCTGGCGCCCAACGCGATGCGGCGGCCGGTGTCGTTGCTAAAGATGTGCAGATCGTTTTCGTTGAAGCCCAGATGGACCGGCATGCCGGTTGCCAAGGGATCACTGCCATTATCGACGGTGACAATGCGGCTGCCATCGGCACTGGCATACACTAGCCGCGCGGCGCCCAACTCTTCGACATAATCGACGACGGCCGCGATAGCGCCCTTGCTGCCGGCGGGTACGCGGCGCACGAGTTCTGGCCGGATTCCAATGGAAACTTCCTGGCTCACCAGGCCCGATGCCGCGACCGGCAGATGCAGCAAACCGCCCTTGCCGTGGTGGAAATTGCCGTCTTCGCCGAAAAAGCCGCGGATGAGGTTCATGGCCGGCGAGCCGATGAAATCGGCGACGAACAGGCTTTCGGGGTTGTGGTAGACCTCGCTAGGCTTGCCGACCTGCTCCACGACACCGGCATTCATGATGATTAGCCGGTCTGCGAGGGTCATCGCCTCTGTCTGGTCGTGCGTGACGAAGACGGAGGTGACGCCCAGGCTACGGTGCAGATTGCGCACTTCGGCGCGCATGGCCACGCGCAGCTTGGCATCGAGGTTGGAAAAGGGCTCGTCAAAGAGGAACACCTTGGGCTCGCGTACCATGGCGCGGGCCATGGCCACACGCTGGCGCTGGCCGCCTGAAAGCTCGCCGGGCTTGCGATCCAGATAAGGTTCAAGGCTGACCGAGCAGGCAACCTTGAGCACCTTGGCCTCACGCTCGGCGCGCGGCATGCCTGCGACCTTGAGCGAGTAGCCGATGTTCTGGCGCACGCTCATATGGGGATAAAGCGCGTAGTTCTGGAACACCATCGCGCAACCGCGCTCGCGTGGTTCGAGTGTGTTGACCACCGTCCCGGCAATCGAAATGGTGCCTTCGGAAATGTCCTCCAGCCCTGCAATCATGCGCAGGAGCGTTGATTTTCCGCAGCCCGAAGGCCCCAGGATCACGACAAATTCGCCTGGCTCGATCGCGACATCGACGCCATGGATCACGTCGTTTTTCAGATAGCGCTTTTTAACGCCCGCAAGGGTGATGGCAGCCATGGTTTATTTGTCCTTGGTGATAAGGCCGCGCACGAACCAGCGCTGCATAAGAGCAACGACAAGCAGCGGTGGCAGCATGATGATGAGGGCGCCGGCCATGGTGACGTTCCAGTCGGGCGTGCCGTTCTGGGCAGGGATCAGGGCCTTGAGCTGCATGACGACGGTGCCGTAATTGGCGCGGTCCGTGGTGATGAGCAGGGGCCAGAGATATTGGTTCCAGCTTGACACGAACATGATGGTGGCGAGCGCCAGCATGTTGGTGCGCGACAGTGGCAGCAGCACATCAAAGAAAAAGCGCATGGGTCCGGCGCCATCCATCTTTGAGGCTTCCACCAACTCGTCCGGGATGGTCATGAAGAATTGGCGGTACAGGAAAGTGCCGGTTGCGGTGGCAACAAGCGGCAGGATCAGGCCCGTATAGGAATTGAGCAAATTCCACTCAAGCCCGATGCGCACACCCGAAAGCGTCTGGATCAGCCAGGTAATGCCGAAGCTGTCCAGGATTGCCTGGAACGGGAGGAGCGCATTGGCAGCGATGGCGTAGGTGGGGACGATACGCACTTCGAGCGGCAGCATCAGGGTGATGAAGATCATCCAGAAGCAGACCATGCGAGCGCGATAGTTGAAAAAGACGATCGAGAAGGCCGATAGGGCGGCTAGGGTGACCTTGCCCGCCGTGACGCCGATGGCAACGATGAAGCTGTTCACCATCTTGGGGCCCAGATCCGCCCGGGTCCAGGCGGCCTGCAGGTTCTCGAGCAAATGGCTGGACGGCCATAGATTGAGGGGCACGCGGCTCACTTCCTGCAGGGATTGCGAGCCAGCGACCAGCGTGATCCAAAATGGAACCAGCACCAGGAAGAGCCCCAGGATCATCGCGGCGTAGGTGACGAAGTCGAAAACCGGCGAACGTTCGATCATGACAGCCTCAATTATAGTGGACGCGCTTCTCCACCCATCTGAACTGGATGAAGGTGAGTGCGATAACGAGCAGCATGAGGACGATCGACTGGGCGGCGGCGCCCGAGTAATCGAAGCCTTTGAAGCCGTCGAAAAAGATTTTGTAGACCATCACTTCGGTTGAACCGACTGGACCACCCTCGGTCATCACGTCGATCAGTCCGAAACTGTCGGTGAAGCTCGAAATCAAGTTCATGATGATAAGGAAGAACACGGTCGGCGCGATCAGGGGCAGCTGCAGATCGATCATGCGGCGGAACGGGCGGGCACCATCCATTGCGCCTGCTTCAGTGATCGAGCGGGGGATCATCTGGAGGGCGGCTAGGAAGAAGATGAAATTGTAGCCGATGCCGAGCCAGGCATGGCAGACAATAACCATGACCAGCGCATGGGTGCCATTAATGGCAGGGTTCCAGACGCCGGGCCAGATCTCGTTGATCGAGCCGATGAGCCCGGACTCGGGCGCAAATATGAAGCGGAAGGCAACGCCTGCGGCAGGCGCGGCAATGGCGTAGGGCCAAACGAAGACCGACTGGAACAGCCGCGTGCCTTTGAGGGCGCGGTCGACGAATACGGCCAGCGTCAGGGCCACGGCCATCGACATGCCTGTGGTCATCATGGCGTAAAACGCGCTGCGAGCCACGGTTGCCCAATATTCCCGGTCACGGAAGATATTGAGGAAGTTGTCGAACCACACCCAGCTATTGCCACCGCCCCAGGGCTGTTCCAGGGTGAACGCCCAAAATAAAGCCTGTGCGGTAGGCCAATAAAAGAACACCAGAACCAGCAGCAATTGCGGTCCGATCAGCAGCCAGGGCAGGGTGCCGCTGCGATAAAAAGCCCGTCGTTCCACGCTGGCCTCCAAACAAGGGAAAAAGGCACGGACGGTTTGGCCGCCCGTGCTTGGCAGGTTCAGAACAGATCAGGGGAGCTGCTGGCCGGCATAGGTCGCTTCGAAGCGGCGCAGGATTTCATTGCCCTTGGCATCGAATTCCTGGAGGGCTTGCTCGACCGGCTTGTTGTTAAACATCACGTCCTGCATGGTCTTGACCATTTCGGCGCGGATCGAGGCGTAATTGCCCAGTCGAATGCCGCGGGAGTTTTCGGTCGGCGGGGTGGCGGTCAGGCTTTCGATCGCCATCTCGCGGCCCTTGTAGGGAGCTTCGTTGTAGAAGCCATTGGCCTTCATGGCTTCAAAGCCGGTGTTGGTGACCGGAATATAGCCGGTAATGGTGGACCAGGTCTGGGCCTGCTCAGGCTGGGCGAGGTAGTTGAAGAACGCGGCGGCGCCCTTGTATTCTTCCTCGGACTTGCCCTGCAGTGTCCACAGCGACGCGCCACCCACCAGCGAATTGGTGCGTTCGGTGCCGGCCCAGACGGGGATCATGGTATTGGCCCAGTTCATGCCTTCGATGGCCTGCTTGCCAATGGTGCCATGGTCGGCAACCGAGCTCGAGCTGATCTGGCAGCGGGCATTGACAAAGGAGTCGTTCGGCGTTTCGCCGGCGGCCGTGCTCTTGTGGACCATCAGGCCCTCGTCATACATCGCCTTGAGCCAAGTCAGTTGCTTGACGAACAGGCCCTTGCTGACAGCCATTTCGGCGTCAAGACCGGAAAAGCCGTTGCCATTGGTAGCGATAGGCTGGTTGTGGACGGCCGAGAACTGCTCGAACCACTGCCAGGCGCCGGCTGGATCGAAGGCGATCGGGCATTCATAGCCAGCGGCCTTCATCTTGCGGGCAACGTCTTCCACTTCTTCCCAAGTGGCTGGCAGGCCTTCAAAGCCGACTTTTTCCAGCGCATCGGTGTTGTAATACATCATCGCCGTCGAGTTATTGAACGGCATGGAGAGCATTTCGCCCTGGGAAGTCGAGAAATAGGAAGCGATGCCGGAGAAATAGTCATCCCAGTTGATCTGGTAGCCGTTCTCTTCCATCAACTGGCGCACCGGCACATAGGCCTTGGACAGCATCAAATCGAGCGTGCCGGCGTCAAAGATCTGGGTGATGGTGGGCTGCTTGTTGGCACGGTAAGCGGCAATCGTGTTCTGCAGGGTGTTGTCGTAGTTTTCCTGGCTGACGCAGACGATCTCGTAATCGGTCTGGGACGCGTTGAAGCCCTTGCACATGTCCTGGACGCGTTCCGAAAGGTCGCCTGACAAGCCATACCAGAACTCGAATTTGGTTTGTGCCATGGCGGGGGCGGATGCGAGCGCAAGCGCCGCGAGTGTAGTTGCTGCGCCGAGCAGCTGAGTGCGTTTCATTTGTCCCTGTCTCCCGTGGGTGCCTTGAAGCGCGGGGACATCTAGACAGCTTAGTTGACGCTTGCGTTACGGATCCATGACGCTTGGCTTGCGCTTGCGTGACGCTTGGGTGACAGCTGGAAATGCGGGCTTGCCGAAGCTTTCAGGAGATAAGCCGCACCCCGCGCGCTTTGGTGATGTAGCGCCACAACCATTGCAGGCTCACCAGCGCACGTTTCTCAACATTGACCAGTAGATAGACGTGAACAATGGCCCAAAGCAGCCATGCTAGGCCCCCCTTGAGACGGTGGCGGCCAAAGTCGAAAATGGCGGCGTGGCGGCCGATGACAGCGGTATTGCCCCGATCGTGAAAGCGGAAAGGCGCAAGCTTTTGCTGTGGATGAGTGGCGCCGCGCAGGGCCCGGCCTAGATGCCGGCCCTGTTGCTTGGCCACTTGGGCTAGTCCGGGCAGGAGCTTTCCATCCTGCGTGAAAGCCGCGATATCGCCCATCACATAAACGCCCGGCAAATTGGGCACGGACATGTCGGCGTCCACCGTGATGCGCCCGGCGCGATCTGCAGTAACGCCTAGCCACTCTGCAGCAGGTGTGGCGGCAACGCCGGCGCCCCAGACGACGGTCCCGGTGGGTACACGCTCGCCATCAACCGTGACACCGTCGGCGTCGATCTGCGTCACCCGGCGCTTGAGCCAGATTTCGACGCCCAATTCTTCCAATTCGCGCTGCGCGTAATTGGCGAGTTCCTCCGGAAACTGGCCCAGCAGGCGTTCACCGCCCTCCACCAGGATCACCCGAGCCGATTGCGGGTCGACATTGCGGAACTCACCCTGCAGGGTCCAGCGGCCAAGCTCGGCAATGGCGCCAGCCATTTCCACGCCGGTTGGACCACCGCCGATCACCACCGTGGTGGTGAGATTGCGCTGTTCCTGCGGGTTGGTGCTTCTTTCGGCACGCTCAAAAGCAGAGAGGAGGCGGGTGCGGATATCACGGGCGTTCTCGATGGTTTTTAGCCCCGTCGCAAACTGCGCCCAGTCCTCATGCCCGAAATAGGTGTAGCGCGAGCCGGTTGCCATGACGAGGACGTCAAACGGATAGTGCGTGCCATCATTGGTCAAGACGCGCCGGTCGGCGGTGTCGATGCGCTCGACTTCGGCCATGACCACCGAAACATTGCGGTACTTCTTGAGCACGCGACGGATCGGCTCGGCAATGTCGGCCGGTGACAGTGCGCCGGTTGCGACCTGGTAAAGCAGGGGTTGGAACAGATTGTAGTTCTTCTTGTCGATGACGAGCACCTGGTGCTCCGATCCACCGAGCGCCTTGGCGCAGGCCAGCCCGCCGAACCCACAGCCGACAATGACAATCCTCATTGCTGAGCGCCGGAGATCATGACGAAGGCTGTGATGGCCACCACGACCAGCAGAACCAGAAAAAGAGCAAAGATGGGCAGCGGCCCTGCCAAGCGGTTGGTGGCGCTGTCGGGCGGGTTGACCTTTGGGTCCGAAGGTTCGTTGAAGGCTTCCTGCTGGTGCTTAGCCATGTCGGTGCTCGCTTGAGGGGCATCTGGAAAAGCAAAGACGCACAGGGCTTTGGTTGTTCCATCTTGCACCTGGATTAAATCGTCTGCCGCTTTCTAACTTAGGACAGGCGATCACATTATGGGAACGGTGCGGCGTGCCCCTTGGTTTACCGGCTAGAAGGAGTTCGACCATGTCAAAACACCTACCACCCATCCCACCACAGAACCGCAGCCCCAAGGGAACCGGCGGCAGCGATCACCTCGATCCCAAGGAAGCCAGCGCATCGGCTCCCCAGGGCGAGCGCAATTATGACCAGCAGGGTCGCCAAGGCAACAGCAAGCAGAACACCACCAACCAGGGTCTGCAGCAGGATAGGTGAACCATGTCTACTTCCAAGAAAATCGAGGAAACCAACCGCCATCATGGCGGTCCCGGCAGTAGCCACCAGCGGCCTGACCTGCCTGATCCCACCGAAGGGCGCGGGCCGCAGCCCGGCCAGCCGACCAATGGTCCGCAATCGGATGTATCGAGCGGTGGCGGCGTGCGCGACACGCACCACACGCACAATCCGCGCGAAAAAGGCTGAGTGCAGCCAGTGCCAGCGGAGCCAGAGCTCCGCTGGCGCGTTGCACCTGTCAACGCCGCCGCCAGGCGATGACGCTAAAGCCCTCTGGAGGATCCACGCAAATGGCCAATGAAATTCCAACCGAACGCCAGCCCAAGGGTGACCATAACCGCCGCCTCGTCCTTGGGATCGATTCGGATGCCTTCGCCGCTGAAGCCGGGGTGACAACCGAGCAATTGCGCGAATATGAACGCACCTCGCCCGATCACCGCTTTGATCCCGAAGTGGCCCGCCGCGTTGGTGAAACGCTGGACCGGCTAGAGGCCGTGCTACCCAATTTCGAGACCACCCGCTCCAAGCCGGTGGCAGGCGCCAGCGTTGCAAGTGTGGGCAACAGCTCCACTGCAGCTCAAACGCAGTACAACGGCAATGAGGACGTCACCACCCGCTATGACACAACGGGCGGGATCGACGCCGAGCGGGCCCGGAAGTAGCCAGCTTCGCTTAGGCAAACTTCCCAAGTTAAAGGCAGAACCCTCTGCCATTCCCGGCGTTGGCTCTCCACCTAACATGGAGAATTGCCGATGACCGACGAACCAAAGCCACCGTTTCCCGATCAGGAGCAACCCATCCCCGGCTCCAGCGCGGCCATGGATCCAGTGCCTGATTATGGCGAGGACAGCTACAAGGGTAGCGGCAAGCTCGAAGGCAAGAAATCCCTGATCACCGGGGCCGATTCGGGCATCGGCCGGGCCGTGGCGCTGGCCTATGCACGCGAGGGCGCCGATGTTTTCGTGTCCTATCTCAATGAGCACGAAGACGCTGCCGAAACCAAGCGGCTAGTGGAAGCGGCGGGGCGGCAGTGCTGGCTCTTGGCTGGCGACATTTCCAAGCCGCAAATGTGCAAGGATCTGGTGCAGCAGGCTGTAGAGCAGATGGGCCGCATCGACATCCTGGTCAACAACGCGGCACATCAGAACACCTTCCAGGACATCACCGAGATTCCCGACGAGGAATGGGAACTGACGATGGCCACCAATATCTCGGCCATGTTCTACATCACCAAAGCTGCCGTGCCGCATATGCCGGAGGGCTCGTCGATCATCAACACGTCTTCGGTGAATGCGGATAATCCCAGCCCGCAATTGCTGGCCTATGCCACGACCAAGGGCGCCATCCAGAACTTCACGGCCGGACTTGCCCAATTGCTGGCTGAAAAAGGCATTCGTGCCAACACCATTGCGCCCGGCCCGGTTTGGACGCCCTTAATCCCCTCGACCATGCCGCCCGAGAAGGTCAAGGACTTTGGCAAGCAGGTGCCGATGGGCCGCCCGGCGCAGCCAAAGGAACTGGCAGCGCCCTATGTAATGCTGGCGACTGCAGAAGCCAGCTACATCTCCGGCGCGACCATCGCAGTTACCGGCGGCAAGCCGATCATCTAGCACTTCATGGCACCCACCCGGGTCTGGCGGGTGCCTCTTCCTTTCCAGCGGCAAGTGCCTGGTCCAGCAAGCTCGAGTGTGCCGATGAATTTGCGATGGCCCGCCAAGCGCCCGGCTGAGATACTCGACTACAGCGTGGACTGGTCCGGCAGGCTGAAGGGCGAAACCATTCGCCTCTCAGTCTTCGATGTGCCCCCCGGGCTTATGAAGCTCAGCGAAGCAGCAGAAAAGCGTACCACTAGGCTATGGCTGTCGGGCGGGACCGATGGGGCCTGCTACACCATATTGAACCGTATTCGCACCAATCGTGGACGCAGCTTGGAGCAAAGCATCGATTTGTCCGTTGTAGACGACTAGCCCCATTGAACCCGGGGTTTTGACCCATGCGCGCCATTTCGAGGAGACTCCATGAGCCAGATCAAAGCAACCTATGATGCTGTCCAGAAACCTGAGCGGTTTTTCTTCTGGACAGCCGCAGCGCTGCTGACGATTTTCTCGTGCTGGGTTATTTGGGTCGAGTGGCCGCGTGTCGCTCCGCCACATGGTTTGTGGGACTTTGGTGCCTTCTTGGCGTCGGGCCGCGCGGCGGCTGATGGGCTGAACCCCTATGGTATCTATCCGCCGCTAACGCCTCATGTGGTGTTTCCCGGCTTTGAGGCTTGGAACCCCAATCTCAATCCACCCATCTCGGCGCTCTTGTTCCAACTCATTGATCTCGCCCCACAAGACGTGAGCTTCCGCGTCTGGTCCTGGATTTCGGCTGGGCTATATGGCTTGACCATTCTGCTGCTAGCGCGCCGTTATGCCTGGGGGCCGGGCGCCGTGGTGCTGATCGCCTGGGCGCTGGCGCTGGCCGGCTTTTGGGACACGCTCTACCTGGGTCAGATTTATATTCCGCTGGTCTTGGCAGCAGTGGGCGCCTGGCTGCTCCTTGAGCGCGGCGAAGCGCTTTGGGCTGGCGTGCTGATTGGCCTCGTCATCGCCATGAAGCCCAATTTCCTGGTTTGGCCAGTGCTGCTGTTTTTGGCCGGGCATCGCAAGGCGAGCCTGGCATCGATTGCCACGGCAGCCGTGATCAGCATCATTCCGGTGTTCTTTTTTGGCCCCAATATCTACCGGCAATGGATCGAGCTGGTGATCAATGATGGCGAACGGGCCATGTTTTTGACCAATGCCTCGATCTCGGGCTTCACGGCCCGCGCCGACATTCCAGTGCTCGGACTGCTGCTCAGCGGTGCCCTGCTGTTAGCACTCGCGGCCTGGGCGCTGTGGAAGCGGCCTTCTCCCATGCGTGTCAGCAGTCTTGCGCTTTTGGCAGCGGTTCTCGCCTCACCCCTGGGGTGGATACACTACACGCTTTTTCTGCTGCCAGTGATTGTCGCCCATTGGCGCGTCTGGCCCATGTGGATCGTGGCGGCCATGCTCTGCATTCCCGTGCCCATGATCATCAACCAGTTCGGTGCGCCGGCAAGTGTGCAGCTCACGACCGGCTCGGCCTATGGCTGGGCGCTGGTGCTTTGCCTGGTGACGCTGCTCGCATCGGGGCGCGCACTCGACAAGGACGGACGGCGGACATAAATCCGCCAGTCTTCGCTCTCACGCACCATGGTGAAGTTCTGGTCAAGGTATGGTGCATAGACGCGCCGCATGCCACCAGCTGTCCAAACTTCGATAGGGTATTTGGCTTCCATGATGATCTTGGCATCGGCCAGGAAATCTTCTGCCGGCGGATAGACCTTGTCGTCCAGCGTGCGCCCCCAATGGTACCAGGGGCTGTCGCCCTGCGGCGGCTCGAGGCTCATACCGGCGGTGAACGGTCCGACAAAGTCGAACACCACGACCCGCTCGATGCTGGTGTCGAGCGCCGCCAAGGCTGCGGCGCCATCGGCAAGTGAGCGGTTATAACGCGCGAAGTTCCGGTACTGCCCTTCATTGGTGAGCTTAACGAGGCGGACGCTTTCGTAGTTCGGCAGGGCGATCGGATCGCCTTCCTCGCTCATGGCAAGCCCAGTATGCAGCGCCAGGCCCAGCCCGTTCTGCACGCCAACCGGTAGCATCATAATAGCCAGCAGCAGCGGCAGGCCCATATGAAGACCCTTGTGCATGCCCCGGCTGGACCAATGGGCATGCAGCAATTCGGCCACGACGGCCGCCCCTGCCGCCAACGTCAGGATGCCGACGATTTGGAAATTCTGCTCGATGATCAGGATGCCGGAAGCGCCGCAAAAGCCCAGGAACAGGAAATCGCGAAAACTCCGGCGCAGTACAAGCAGCAGCACGACAAAGACAAGGTAAACAGCGATATCGGCAAGGTTCAGCAAGGCGATGGATACAAGCCGCTGCAGATCGGGCAGGTCGCCGCTCACCTCGGCCGCAAGCTGCACATCGGCGAGATACGTGCCCGACCCGCGCCAGAGCAGTTCAATCAGGATCATGGCCGCAGCAGCGCCGGCGAGCGCCATGGCCGCCCAAATCCGGGCCTGCCGGTCGGTGAGCATGAATAGCACGAACGCTGCGGCTACAAGGCCGTAGCTGGCCTTCATGTAAAGGAGGAACAGCACAAGCGCCATGGCGCAAAGAGCGTCGAGCATAGGCTGGCGCGCTTGGGGCCTGAGCGGGGGCAAATACATGACAAGCAGCAACCCCAGCCCTGCCCAGCCGAGCCGATTATAGAACATCGCAAAGGACAGATCGGAGATGCCCTCGCCCGGATTGAGCGGAACGGCTGCGATCAGAAGAAGGAATATGGCCAGCGGAATGCCGGTGACCGCCCGCATGCGGGTAGCAATCACATGGGCGCCCAAGGCTGCCAGCGCCATGGTCGACAGCCCCATGCCTACTGGCATGGCAGCCCCCAAGCTTCCAGTCAGCCAATAGCCAAGCGCCGGTACATAGAAGGCGAGTGGCCCAAGTGATGAATGGAAATCGACATTGGGCACTTGCCCTTCGGCAATGCGGTAGGCGCCATCAAGAAAAATGAAGAGGTCGTTGACGTATTTGGTGGTGACCGTCTGGCCAGGCAGCGCCAGCACCAAGGCCAGCACGGCCCCGATCGCCGCAACGATCCAGCCGAGCGAAAGAGCATGCAATTGCAGGCCGGAACGAGCGTTATCCGGACCTCGGGCAATGGGCGCGGTCGTCATGGCGCGTCCTTCAATCGATAGACCTTCCAGCCGTCGGTCTCATCGGTAAGTGTATAGTTCTGAACAAGGTCGGGACCATAGAGCTTTTCCAGCTGACTGCTGTTGATCCCAATCTTGGGTACCATAACAATGGCCACATCGCGAAAAAGCTCCGCCGCTGGTAGATGATGCTCGGCATCGACATTGCGGCCCCAATGCATCCAGGAAATATCCCCGCGCGGTGGCTGCAACCCCATGCCTGCCGACAATGGATTGGCAAAGTCGAGCACCAGCACGCGGCTGGGATTGGGCTGCGCAGCCAGCAGCGCCGCGCCTGGCGCGAAATTGCCGACGTAAAGTTCGGTGAACCCGTTGTCGCCCGGCGACCAGAGGCGGCCAAACCGCACATCGGCGAAATTGGGCAGCCCAAGCGGCACGCCGAAGCCGGAAAATGCCAGACCCGAATAAAGCACGAGACCAACAGTGTGCTTGGCAATAGGCGGCAAGACCATGAGCCAGAACAGGAGCGGCGCGCCGCTGGTTGCAAGGTGTGGGCGAGGCAGGTCGGCCTTGGCGCGCAGGGCTGTCTCCGCTGCCACCACTCCAGCGGCAAAGAGCGTGATGATGCCCCAGCCATGGGCGTTCTGGGAAATGATGAGCACGCCGGCACCGATGCAAAGACCATAAAAGCAGAAGTCGAGCAGGCTGCGTGTCCAGAACAGTGCGATGGCGCTTAGGATCGCGGCGATGATCACATCGGTGAGATTGTTCAGGACGGCGCGCGCCAGCACCTGGACATCGCGCTCGCCGCTGACGCGGGCAGTGTCGAGCAGATCCTGCACATGGGCAAAAGACCCGCGCCAGACCAACTCGATCAGCAGCATGCCGCAACCGACCATGCCCAGGGCGGCTCCAGCCCAGCGCCGCTGACGGCTGTCTAGGGCGAACAACAAGAGCAAGGCGAATGCCGCGGGGGCATAAGTGATCTTGGTATAAAGCGCCACCAGCACCAGAATGGCCGCGCACGCTGCGTCCTGCCACCAGCGCGGCTCCAGATCTGCCCGCGGGCGAAGATACATGACCGCCAGCAGCGCCACGTCAACCCAGCCGATGCGATTGTAGAACATGGCAAAAGAAATCGAGGAGAGATCGTCCCCAAGATTGGCTGGGAATGCCAGGATCAGCAGCAGGAAGGCGGCGAACGGCAGCGACAGGATTGGCCGCAGCCTTGATGCCAGCACATGCACGAAAACCGGCAGCAGCATCAGGATCAGCAGTCCCATGCCAACAGGCAGCGCACCGCCCATGTGGCTGGAAACCAGAAGACCCAAGGCCGGGATATAGTAGACAAGCGGCCCCAGCGCGGTATGGAAATCGCGATTGGGCACCTGTCCGAATGCAATCCGGTTTGCGCCATCAAGGAAGATCAGCACATCGTTGACATAGGCCGTCGTGATGGTGCGGCCGGGCAGTGCCACCAAGGCAGCCGCAAGCAGCGCAAGCACCCCGATGGTCGTGGCGCTGGAGCGGGGAAGACCCAGAATCCGTGTCACTCGGGATCGGCCGTGCGCTGGTAAATGCGCCAATTGGCGGTGTTGGCGATAGGAGCGAAATTTTCGAGCACTGCGGGCAGGTAAACAGCGCCGAGGCTGCCGATGCCGCCTGCTGCGGTCCGTTCCAGCACGGTCTTGACGCCCCCCAGCAATTGCTCGGGTGGAGTATGATATTCCTCGTCCTGGCTTGAGCCCCAGCGCAGCAGCGCCACGTCGCCGCGCGGCGGCTCAAGGTCGAGCGCCAGGGCAAAGGGATTAGGACCGCCCAGGACGAGGAGAGGCTCGGGCGCTGTGCCAAGGCTTTCGACGGCAGTAAGCCCGTCCTGTACCAAGTCGAGATACCAACGGCTGCCGCCGAAATCGCCAGGGGTCCAGAGATCGGCAAGACGCACCGATTCCAGCCGCGGCAACGACAGCGCCTGACCGCCATTGAACAGGGCCGTTCCGGCATGGAGCGTCAAGGCGATGGTGCAGTGCACCATGGTGGGGAACAGAAAGCCGAGAAGATAAAGCTTGATGCCCGCTGGGTTGATCAATGGCCCACTGGCTTGGCCGCGGCCGCTCCGCATATCGCGCAGAATGGCTTCGGCAAGAACGGCAGATGCGGCATGGATCGAAAGAATACCCCAGCGCTGGTCGTTCTGGTTCAGGAGCCAAAACCCAGCTGCCCCGCAAAACACCACGAACAAGAGCATGCGCAGATCGAAACGCCGCCACAGGAAAACGCCGAGGAGCAGTCCGAGCAGTACATAATCGGCGAAATTGCCGAGGAACAATTCAAGCCATTGCGCTGGCTCGCCGCGCAGCCAGCCACCCGCGGAAAAGCTCAGGAGCACATCCTGCCAATAGGCGAGCGAACTGTTCCAGATCAGTTCGATCAGGGCGGCCACACCACAGGCCAGTAGCAGTCCCGTGCCAGCCCAGCGCCACTGCCGCATGTCCGTGAGCATGAACAGGAGGAAGCCTAGCGCAACAAGTCCATAGGTCGCGCGCGAGTAAAGCAGCAACAGCACAAGGGCCGCAGCGCATAAGGCGTCGAGAGCCCAGGAATGGCGAGCGTCTTCTGCCGGCGCCAGGAACATCACAAGCAGCAGGCTCAACCCGACCCAGCCGACACGATTATAGAATTGCCCGAAGGAAAGGGCGTTGACCGCATCGCCGAGATTCATTGGTACGGCGAGAACCAGTAGCAAGAAGCAGCCGAACGGCAGGGCCAGTGCCGGCGAAAGCCGCGATGGTAAAATATAGGCAAGGATAGCGCCCATGGGCAGCAGGAGGAACGCAATGCCCAGCGGCATGGCGGCCCCGAAACTGCCTGTCAGCCAATAGCCCAAGCCTGGCACGTAATAAGCAAGCGGGCCGACCGCGGAGTGGAAATCAAGATTGGGAACCTGCCCCCAGGCGAGGCGATGCACGCCGTCGAGAATGGCAAAGAGTTCTTCAAGCAACCGGGTCGTCACCGTGGCGCCCGGAATGCCAAGCAGCAGCGCTAGAAAGACGCTGACGACCAGAAGACTGCGCCGTGGCGCACGCTCGATTGCCTGCCAGATAGGGGCAAGCGGATTATAAGGCGCCGAGAGGGCGAGCGTACGCTCCATGCTAGAGTCGCATCTTCTTGAAAATAGGTTCCGGGATCGCGCCAATCGCCATCATGACGGGGCGCCACAGCTTGCGCACATAAAGCACGTCGCGCTTCTTGCTGGCGACCGCGGCAAGGATGGCAGCACCCACCTCCTGCGGCTCAGCCGTCAGAAGTGGCGGTAGCTTCATGCCTTTCGTCATGCGGGTGCGCACAAAACCTGGTTTAACGGTAATGACCTGCACGCCACTGGCGCTCAGCCGATTGCGCAAACCCGAAAGAAAAGCGGAAAAACCGGCCTTGGCAGCGCCGTAAACATAGTTCGAGCCACGCCCGCGATCCCCGGCAACGGAGCTGACGCCAACGATAGCGCCGTGGCCACGCGCGAGGAACCGCTCGGCCAACGCGCCGAGCAACAGGGCAGGACCCTCGAAATTAGTGCGGATGACTTTTGCTGCATGCTCCATATCGCCTTGGGCCTGCTGCTGGTCGCCCATTTCGCCGACCACGCAAACTACGGCATCAGGCAAGGCGGGCAGAGCGTCAATGAAAGTGGTGAAGCTGGCGGTATCGAGAATGTCGAGCCGCTGAACCGAAACGTCGGTGCTGTTGCGAGCGGCAATATCGTCCCGGTTGCGCTGCGCCGCCTCAGGGTTGCGCGCGGTCAGAACCACGTTCCACCCGGCCGCGGCAAAGCTTTGCGCGGTGGCATGGCCAATATCGGACGTTGCTCCGATCAGCAGCAAGGTTTGACCTGCAGTACTCATATGCCCAGCCTTTCGGAAAGTCGTGACGCTATCTTGCCTTCAACGCCCATATTGCGCCGAAGTTCGCGGAACTGCCCTAAAGCAGGATATCCCGCCTCAAAGGTCGTGCGGGATTGGCGCGCATCCTTGGCCAAATACAGCCGCCCACCGGCGCGTGTCACCACCCCGTCGATTTCGTCGAGCAGCGCAAAAATATCGTCGCGCACTTGCACATCGAGCGCCAGCGTATACCCCGGCCTAGGAAATGACATAAGCCCGTTGCCGTCGCCGAGCTTCTTGAGAACAGCAAGGAAGGACGCGCGGCCCGAGCGGGCAAAGCGTTCAAGAATTTCGCTCAAGACCGCATGGGCATTGTCTGGTGGCACGACGCATTGGTGCTGCAAAAAGCCGCGCTGGCCATAGATGCGGTTCCAGCGGTCGACGCCATCGAGCGGGAAGAAATAGGGATTGTAATGAACCAGGCTCGGCTCACCACCCTTGCGCACACCCTGGCGGAAATAAACCTCGTTGAAGGCTTTGACAGACGCCTTGTTGAGGGTCCAGCCGGGCAGGTCGAGCGGTACGCTAAGCTTTGAGGGCTTGGCAATTTGAAGCGCATCGCTGCCGCTGCGAGCCGCATCCACCTCGTCACGGGTCGCGTGCTCGCCGGCATATACCAGCGAACGTCCCAAGGCATCGCCACTGGCAAGGCAATCAATCCAAGCCACCGAATAGGTGACGCTGTCAGCTTCATCCAGCGCCTTTAAAGCTGCACCAAGGTCGAGCGCAACGACCGTCTTTTGCGTGATGTAAGCCGTCTCGATCGGCCGCAGCTTGAAGCTAGCCTCGGCAATCACTCCGGTCAGTCCCATGCCGCCGATCGTGGCATGGAAGAGTTCGCCGTTTTCCTCGCGCGAGCAATGAAGCGTCTGCCCATCGGGCAGCACCAGCTTGAGACTTTGCAAACATCCGCCGAACCCGCCATCTCGATGGTGGTTCTTGCCATGCACATCCGAAGCGATCATGCCGCCCAGGGTGACGTATTTGGTGCCGGGCACCACGGGCACAAAAAAGCCGCGCGGCACGAGATTGTGGAGGATATCGGACAGCAGAACTCCGGCTTCGGCCGTCAGCACCTGCGTCGCTGGGTCAAACGAGCGAAAGCGGTTGAGCTTGCCCGATGACAGGCTCCAATGCGCGCCGATGGCTGCATCGCCATAGGCTCGGCCATTACCCCGGGCGATCAGGCCATGCCTGTTCTGTACAAGCTCGGCAAGCTGGTCTGGCGCCACGGCCGTGAGCACCTGGCTCTCGAACCGTGGGTAACGTCCCCATCCTTCCAGCAGCATTCAGGCGCTCTCCGTCCGGAACACGAACCGCTTGTCGAGAGCATATTTCGCATAATAGCCGATGGCGAGTCCCAGGGCACCGCCGGTATATTTGGCGACGTCGGTCTGCCAGATTGCCCAGGCGGTGATCTCGAAAGTCCAGAAGACCACGGTCGTGCCGACGCTGAACAGCGCATAAACGCTCACCTTGCGCATCTCGTCCCGGCCCGTCGTGTACTCGTCCTCAAACACCCACTTCTTGTCGAGCAGGTACTTTACGGCAAAGCCCGCACCTGTGCCGAACAGGATCGACAAAAAGATCGGTGCCATCGGCAGGGTTACGACAACCATATGCTGCGCCATGAAATTGACCAGCGTTGAAATGACGGCAAAGAGCACATAGCGGACCGCAGTCGCAGTGGCGCTTGACGCGTCTGATGGACGCGCAGTTGAAACGTCTAACACGATAAATGCCTCCGCTTGGCGCTACATTGCGCCGACGACCAAGGCGCCTGCCAAAGCCAGCGTAACCATGCTGATCTTGTCCTTGAGCGCAAAGACCACCGGGTCGTCGTGCATTTCACCGCGCTGGGCAATGATCAAGGCGCGGCCCAGCCAGAAGGTTAGCACGGGCGCCACCAGCCAGAGCAGCTCAGGACGCGCATACATGTCCTGCGCGCCTTCGCTGGTGCCATAAAGGATAAAGAGCGTCACCGCCTGCAGGCCCGCAGCGGCTGCGAGGGCACCCACCATGAACATGTCTTCGTTGCGGTAATCGCGGCTGGAGCTGTCACCAAGGCGGGCGCGCTTGCGGGCACCCAGTTCCACAAAGCGCTTGATCAGCGCCAGCGACAGGAACCATGCGACAAGGAACGCCAGAAGGTAAAAGGAGGTCGATACGCCCAAGGCAACGCCGCCGCCCACTACACGAATGGTATAAAGCGAAGCCAAGGCCAGTACGTCCGCCAGCATCATGCGCTTAAGTGCAAACGAATAGGCCGTGGTCAGGGCATAATAACCCAGCAGCACGCCTAGGAAAGGCAAAGAAATCGCCGATGCGATGGCAATGGAGATGCCGAACAGGATCGGCACGGCCATAACGGCATCGGCCAAGGGAATAGCGCCACTCGCCAGCGGACGCAGGCGCTTGCTGGGGTGGCCGCGATCGTCCTTGATGTCGACCAGATCGTTGAGAATATAGACGCTGGAGGCACAGAGCGAAAACGCGATTGCCGCTACGATGACGGTAAGGAGCGCGTTGAGCTCGAACACCTGGCTGGTGATCAGCGGCACGAAGACAAGGGCGTTCTTGGCATATTGATGCACGCGCATGAGGCGCGCCCAGTCTTTCCAAGTCGCCTGGTCATAATGCAGATGTTCCACATCGTCAAAGCGCCGGGTCATGGTCTTGCCAACGCGGCCATTGGCACGAATGGCAAGGCACTTGGCGGCATGTGGCCACACTTCCAAATCGGCCTTGTCATTGCCGATATAATCGAACTGCTTGTCGCCAAAGGCATCGACCAGGATCTGAGCCTTTACCCGGCCCGAGCAGTTGGATGTCTTGTTGGTGGCGAACCACCCTTCAAACAAACCAAGATGATCCGCCACTGCGCTCACCAGCCGCTCATGACTGGCCGAGGCAAGATAGACCGGCCGGCCAGCATCGCGTGCTTCGCGGATATAGCCGAGCACGACCTCATCGTATGGCAGGAGAGCGGGATCGAAATCATCAGGGAGCGATAGATGCTCCTTGAGCGCCGACTTGCCCTGCCGCATGGCCATCAGCATGCCCACAATGGAATGCGGCCGCTGGCCGAGTTCGGAGAACGCTGCTTCGATCAGGAGGTCCGAGCGGATAAGCGTACCGTCGAGATCGACAACCAGGGGACGGAGCGCGCCCAGGGCCGGGCGGATGTTTTCTTGCTCGCTCTCGCGCTCTATGACGTCCTGAAAGGAATAACGGCCATCAAAGCTGGTTTCGGGCTGCCGATGCGCTGGTAAGGGATGTATCGCGTATTGTTCGGACCTGCTCAAGTTCCACCTCTGCCGCGTGTTAAATCCAGGCCTCGTACGAGGGCCGGTTGCGGCGAGATAACAGTGGGCAGAATGCATTGTTCCGCATAGCTGCTATGGCTAATCTGAATTAACCAGTGCTAATTTGACCAGTGGACGCAGTTTATTTGCTGTTAAGCGAGCCATTTAAACGAAAAAGCCCCGCAACATAGCGGGGCTTCAAACTCACAGATCAGTGTAAGTATCAGGAACTCAGCGACGCCTGGATCGAGCGCAGCATCACCAAATGCGTCTGGATGCCGGTGACACCGACCATGGAAGCACCGCGAGCCATCGGATCATCGCCGCTCTCGGCATATTCCTGATGAATTTCAAGGAGTTCCTCGTGGCCGGCAATCTGGCCTTCGATATACATCTGGTCGAACTCGGCGCCTTCGAGTTCTTCCAATTGAGCGACCATGGCTGCATGATCTTCGCTCAGGCCCGCAGCACCAGGCTCGGAACCGAAGGCTTCCGCAACAGCGGCTTGCTCGGTAATCTCGAGCTGGGCAAAGGCCTGAACCGAGGAGTTTGATGCCTTCTCGAGCGCAAGCTGGCTGGTGACGGTAGCAAAATCGCCACCCTGAAGAGCTGGCAGCTTGGCTTCATCGACACTGCCACTTTGGGCAAACGTAACGCCAGTAACGGGCAGAATGGCAAGAGCGGCCGCGGTGCCGCCAATAAGGGATCGCCTGTGCATTTTTGGTCCTTTCCAAACACTTGCGTTCCCCTCCAATCATTGATGGGAATCCTCGTTCCTGTTCTAACCTGGAGCAACTTTGCCCGGCGCCAAACTAGCGAAGAGGTACGTTCCGGTTTTGCACGGATGCTTGTTTAAGAGCGGCAAGATTGGCTGAGCCGGTGCAAAAACAAGCAATTCGGAGTTGTTGCACTAATACGTTGAAGTGGCTGGTCACGGCCTCTGCCGACTGTGTAGCCGCAGCGAGCACACCGGCCGCTTGCCCGACCAAGTCGGCGCCCAGCCGAATGGCCTTGGCAGCATCGATCCCGTCTCGCACGCCGCCTGAGCCAATAACAACAGCTTCAGGACACGCGCGTCGCACATCGGCGATAGCTGTGGCGGTAGGGACGCCCCAGTCGGCGAAGGCGCGGGCGATGGCAGCCTGTTCGGGTGATTGGGCCCGTTCGGCTTCAACCAGCGCCCAACTGGTGCCGCCTGATCCGGCCACATCGATTATCTGTACACCGACGTCGACCAGACGCCGGGCGAGGGCTCCCGAAATACCCGCCCCAACCTCCTTGGCGATGATCGGCACGTGCAGGGCGCCCGCCATAGTTTCGATGCGCCCCAATAGCCCACGCCAATTTCGATTGCCTTCCGGCTGCACGGCTTCCTGCAGGGGGTTTAGATGAATGATGAGTGCATCCGCTCCGATCATCTCGACGGCGCGCTCGGCTTCGGCCAAGCCAAATCCCAGATTGAGCTGGGCAGCGCCGAAATTGGCAAGGAGAGGAATATCAGGCGCCAGGCGGCGTAGCTCCTGCCCCAATCCTGCATTCTCCCGGCTTTCAATCGCAATACGTTGCGAGCCGATGGCGAGCGGAAGACCCAGTGCATTGCAGGCTTCCGCAAGATTTTGATTGATCGCCAGAGCCCGCGCCGGCCCTCCCGTCATTGAACTGACAAGGAAGGGCGCGTTGATCCGTTTTCCAACAAATGTCGTAGACAGATCGATATCGTCCATATCGAGCTCGGGGAGGGCCGCATGTTCGAAAGCGATCTCATCGAACCCTGTTTGTCCACTCGACCGGCCTCGGCCGCTCAGGACAACGTCCAGATGTTCGTTCTTGCGGTCGTTCAGCAATGATGGTTTCCCCCGCCCGGCTTGCGCAAGCACCCAAGGCCACTCTAACATACACGGGCAAACCGCAGATGCGATGTATGCAGCTTTTCTGTGCTTACGCTCAAGCGCAGTTTCTGGTTCACTGCATTGGCCACGGTCGGATGGGGGAGGCGCATCAATGAGTTCTACCGGCTCCCTCCTGGGGCGGCGCCCTTCCAGCTTGCGGCTAGATGACCCAGCATCCGTGCGGATTGCCGTGGAAAATCGGCTCGCTGAACTGTTGGCTGGCCAGCCTAGCGTACCTGCCAATCTGCTTGGTGCGGTGCGGCATGCCTCGCTTGCACCCAGCAAGCGCATCCGCCCTGTGCTCCTCGTTTTGATCGCTGATCCTGATTCGGAACTGCAAGAAACGGCGCTCGATCTGGGCTGTGCTGTTGAAATGGTGCACACTGCCTCGCTAATTCTTGATGATCTTCCCTGCATGGATGATGCGCAGATGCGCCGCGAGCGGCCAACGACGCACATCGCTTTTGGGCAGGCTACGGCAATTCTGAGCGCCATCGCGCTACTCACCCGCGCCTTCGGCGTCATCGCCGGGCTCGACACCATTTCCTCTGATCAGCGGACCCGTTTGGCGCAGGTGCTGTCTGATGCCGTTGGCTGGGATGGGCTGGTGGCGGGACAGGAGATCGACATCAACGGCCGCGTGAGCCTCCTGGGCGCCGAGCAGGTGGAGCAACTCAACTGGCTCAAGACCGGTGTGCTGTTCGTTGCCGCAGCCGAAATGGGCGCGATTCTTGGTGGCCTAAGCGAACCCCGGATCGAGGCCGTCCGCCGCTTCGCCCGCCATTTTGGGCTTGCCTTCCAGACGGCCGATGATCTGCTCGATCTCAATGCCTCGGCCGCAGAGATCGGCAAGGACGTGGGCAAAGACGGCGACAAGGCGACCCTTGTCTCCCTCTTCGGCGCGAGCCACGCCCGGATGACTTGCCAGGAGCATCTTGCGCGCGCCGAAATCGCGCTTGGGGAAAGCGGCATCAACCCGGCTCCTATTCGCGGGCTGATGGCGCGGCTGTTTGAAACAAGGCAGGCCACCGCTCCGTGACCCAAGGCCCCGACGCACTTCTCGTATCGGGCCTGCGCGTTCGCTACGGCACGCGCGAAGTGCTCAAGGGGCTGGATCTGCATATCAGCGCCGGCGAGATCTATGGCCTGTTGGGCCCCAACGGCGCCGGCAAGACGACGCTGATCCGCACCATTTGCGGCCGCGTCCGCCCGCTGGCGGGCAGCATAGCAATTGCCGGCAGCCCAGTAACGCGCAAGAGCCTGCAGCGCATTGGGCTCGTGCCACAAGAGATCGCGCTTTATCCACATCTGACGATCCGGGAAAATCTCGAGGTTCTCGGGCGCGTGTCGGGTTTATCCAAGGCCGCAACCAAGACGGCGATCGACTGGGCCACGGAAGCGGCAAATCTAGGCGGTCACCTCGGGGATCGGGTGGAGATCCTCTCCGGCGGCTGGAAGCGGCGGGCCAATATCGCGGCGGCAATCCTGCACCATCCGGCCTTGCTGATCCTTGATGAGCCCACTGTTGGGGTGGATGTGGATGCGCGCAACGGACTGCACGAGGTTATCCTGCAGTTGAGCCGCGCCGGCATGGGCGTTCTCCTTGCCACTCATGACCTCGATCAGGCCGAAACGCTCTGCTCGACGGTCGGTTTTCTGCGCAACGGCGTCGTGGCGCCACAAGGCGAGCCGCGCAAGCTGATCGAAGCCGCGTTTCATGGCGGCAAGGAAATCATCCTCGAGTTGCGCCAGCCACCTTTGCCCAAGCAGGGCGCTTTGCTCAGCGACGCCGGCTTTACCCCCGAAAACGGCAATCTGACCTGGATCATGGTTGGGACGGCGTCACAGAATACCGTTACGGAACTGGGCGCAGCGCTCGGGCGGGCCGGCATGGCGGTGCGCGAGATCCGCTTTCGCGAGCCGGGCCTTGATAGCTTGTTCCTGACGCTATCGAGCAAGGCCGCCCCACGGGTGCCGGAGCCAGTCGCATGATTCTGGCCATGCTGCGCGTCATGACGCTGAGCCTGCTGCGCGACCGCGGCGCCCTGGCCATGGCGTTCATGCTGCCACCCACCATCTTCGTTATCTTTGCCGCGATTTTCTCGGGGGCCAGCGGCGATGCCATGCGCCTGCGAGTAGCGCTGGGCGTCGAGCAGCCTTCCGCTGCAGCCGACCGGCTGACGGACGCCCTGCGGGAAGAGCCATCCCTGCGTTTCCTCCCTGCAACACTGGCTGGCCAGGATGCCGTAACCGACGCCGTCGTCAGCGGGCAGGCCGATGTGGGCCTGGTCGTCACCGGCGACCTTGCAAATACGGAAAGCACGCCGGTGACAGTTCTGGTCGATCCGGGCAAGGTCATGGCCGGCGGCATTCTGGCAGGGCAAGTGCAGCGCGTCATTGTGCAGGATATGCCCGATCTTGGCCTGGCTCGCACGGCACCGGCTGTGGAAAGCCTCGTCGGCGGTTTTACGCCTGAACAATCGGCGCGCTTCGCCGCAGCGCTTGAGCAAGTCGCCAATAGCGAAAGCGAAGGGGCGGCAGCGCTCGTCTCGACCGCCATTGTCGGGCCGCAGGGCAGTTCCGGCGGTACGGTGACCTATTATGCCGGCGCCGTCGCCATCCTGTTCTTGCTGTTTTCTGCCATGCAAAGCGCTGCGACGCTGATCGAGGAACGCCATTCGGGCATTGTCGACCGGATTGCCGTCGGACCAGCGGGGACCGACGTGGTGGTAATCGGCAAATGGCTTTTCCTGACCCTGCAGGGCATGGTCCAGGTAGCGCTGATCTTTACCGTGGCGGCGCTCGTCTACAATGTGGTTGTGCTTGAGCACCTTTGGCTCTGGCTCCTCGCGAGCCTGGCTGCCGCTGCCGCTGCGTCTGGTCTGGGGCTAGCCGTGGCGGCAATTTGCACCAGTAAGCAGCAGGCACAAACAATCTCCACATTCGTGGTGCTTGTCTGTTCAGCCATTGGCGGATCAATGGTGCCCCGCTTCATGATGCCGCCTTGGCTGCAGGATGCAGGCTGGTACACTCCCAATGCCTGGGCGATCGACGCCTACCATGGCGTGCTCTGGCGCGGTGAAGAACTGGCGGATCTGCTGCCCGAACTGGCCTGGCTCTGGGCTACCGCGCTGGCGGCAACTGGTCTGGCGTTGATCGTATCGCGTATTCGCCTCAGGATGTGACAAGGAACTTGATCAAGTGAGTGCCGCTCCCGCATCGTCCAAGATCGTTCTGAGCCCCCGCGATACCGCAATTGGGCTGTCACTGGCGGCACTGATCATGAGCGCTTGGCTTGCCGTGCATGTGAGCGCCATTTTCCTGATCGACTGGACTGCGAATGGGCTCTGGCTTGCTGCGCCGCTGGTCATTGCCCTCCAATGCTGGCTAAGCGTGGGCCTTTTCATTGTCGCTCACGACAGCATGCATGGCTCGCTCGCGCCCCAGATGCCCTTGTTGAACAAGGCTATCGGCCGCTTTTGCGTCTTCATCTATGCCGGGTTCTCCTATGACAATCTCTACGAGAACCACCACGCGCATCATCGTCATGCCGGCACGGCGGGTGATCCGGATTTCGACGAGGAGCATTCATCGAGCTTCTGGCCATGGTACGTCAAATTCTTCCGCCACTACTTCGGCTGGCGCGAATTCGGCGTCCTGCTGGTTGCGGTCATTGTCTACGCCGTGATCCTACGGGAAAAGGCGCCGCTTATGCTCATTTTCTGGGCGCTGCCAGCAATCCTGTCATCGGTGCAGCTTTTCTACTTCGGCACCTACCGGCCGCACCGGATCGACGACGAACCCTTTACCGACCGGCACCGCGCGCGCAGCAATGATTTTTCCTACGGCATGTCTTTGCTCACCTGCTTTCACTTTGGCTATCACCACGAGCATCACGATGCGCCCTGGGTGCCGTGGTGGAAGCTGCCTGCGCAGCGCAAGCCGGCAACCACAACAAGTATGGCCTGAACTATGGACAGTATTCTGCATTTTCTCGTTCCGGTAGCGCTGGTCCTAGGCACTGTGGCATTTATGGAGTGGTTTGCCGCCTGGTCGCACGAAAACATCATGCATGGCTGGGGCTGGGGTTGGCACAAATCCCATCATGAACCCCATGACGATGCGCTTGAGGAAAACGACCTTTACGCCGTGATCTTTGCCGCATTGGCCTTGGCGCTCTTCGTTCTTGGCTGGTATGTTTGGCCGTTCTGGTGGATCGCTGTCGGCGTGAGCATTTACGGCGTGCTCTACTTTTTCATGCATGACGGGCTGGTGCACCAGCGCTGGCCGTTCAAATACATCCCCCGCAAGGGCTATCTGAAGCGCGTCTACCAGGCCCACCGCCTGCACCATGCGGTGCAAGGGCGCGATGGTTGCGTGTCATTTGGCTTTGTTTATGCCGAGCCGGTCGACAAGTTGGTTCAGAAGCTACAAGATAATAAGCGCACCTTCGATCCCGAAGCGCTCAAGGACGAAGACCGCCCGCAAGCGTCCTGATCAGGGACGCTGCCAAAGCCCGGTGCGGACTGCGTCCTTGGCGCCAAACCGGGTCGCCGCAACGTCGCTAAGCGAGACGGCAAGCAGCGCAAGCTTTTGCCCCTTGGACGTCGAGACGCGCTCGTCCCATGCCTGCGGACCGTTGCGGCGCAGCTTGCTGCCGATTGCCCGGTAAACGCGCCGCGCAGCAGCAATGGCCCAAGCCGAGCGCGGCGGCAAGGCGGCCATCCCGGCATACGCCGAGGCGTAATAGGCTTCAGCCAGATCGAGCAGTTCAAGCGCTGCCACATGAAGCGCTGGGCGCTGCGCCGGATCGTCCGGCTTTACTTCCCTAACGCCGTGCCGCAGCAGGATTTCGCTTGGCACATAGACGCGACCCACGCGAGCATCGTCAACAACATCGCGGGCAATATTGGTAAGCTGGAACGCAAGGCCAAGGTCAGAAGCGCGGTCCAAGACCTTGGGATCGCGCGCTCCCATGATCATGGCCATCATCACGCCGACGACACCGGCGACATGGTAGCAATAGTCAAGCGTGTCGCCGATCGTTGCATAGCGGCGATCAGCAACGTCCATCTCAAAGCCTGCCAGCAATTCCTGCGGGTGTCGGTGCGGGATTTGATGCTGGTGCACTACCCTGCGCAAGGCTTCGAAAATCGGATCGTCCGTGCGTTCGCCCGCTAATGCCGCAGCCGTTTGCGTACGCAGCAGGTTTAGCCTTTCCTGCTGGCCGTCGCGGAACGCAGCATCCTGAGCATGGCCAAGCGTTTGCCCGTCGATCACGTCATCGCAATGACGGCACCAGGCATAGAGCATGACGGCGTCGTCCCGGGTCTGCCGGTCGAACAGGCGGGCCGCGGCGGCAAAGCTCTTGGAGCCTTGCGCGATCGCGACTTCGCTGTTGGCGACGACGGCATCGCTCATCGGCGTGCATCCTCGATCATGATCCCCGCCGTTGCTTTGGCCGAACCGACAACACCGGGAATGCCGGCACCGGGATGCGTACCCGCGCCAACGATATAAAGGTTTGACACTGCGTCGTCCCTGTTGTGGGGCCGGAACCAGGCACTTTGCGTCAGAACCGGCTCGACCGAAAAAGCCGAGCCGAGATGGGCGTTAAGCTCGTCGCGGAAGTCGAACGGGGTAAAATGCCGGACGGTAACTAGATCATCCAGCAGGCCCGGAATGTAGCGGTCGTTGAGATATTTGAGGATGCGGTCGCGATATTTAGGGCCTTCAACGGCCCAATCGATGTCGGCCGTTCCAAGATGCGGTACGGGCGAAAGCACGTAATAGGCACTCGATCCCTCGGGCGCGAGGCTGTCGTCGGTGACGGACGGCGCATGCAGATAAAGCGAGAAATCATCGGCCAAGCCGTCGGCCTTGAAGATGTCGGCGATCAACTCGCGGTAGCGCGGCCCAAACAGCACCATGTGGTGTTTGAGTTCGGGATGCTTGGTTCTGAGGCCGAAATAGATCACAAACAGCGACATGGAATAGCGCTTTTTCTCAAGCGCCTTGCCGTGGCTCTCGCCGCGTTGCGTGCCGCGCAGCATGTGCTTGTAGGTGTGAACCACATCGGCGTTGGACGCGATCTGCCCGAAGCCATGGCGCGTTCCATCTTTGAGAATGAGGGCACTGGCGCGCTCGCCTTCCATTTCGATCCGGTCGATCTCGGCATTGAGATGAACCCGTCCGCCCAAATCCTCGAACAGCTTCACCATACCGGCAATCAGCGCGCCCGTGCCGCCCTTGGCGAACCAGACGCCGCCTTTGCGCTCCAAGGCATGGATCAGCGCATAGATGGATGAGGTCTCGAATGGGTTGCCCCCCACCAGTAGCGAATGAAAGCTGAAGGCCTGCCGCAACTGGTCATCCTTAATGAATTGGCTGACCTTGGAATAAACGCTGCGATGACTTTCGAGCCGCACCAATTGCGGGGCAGCCTTGATCATCGACCAGAAATTGAGGAACGGCACGGTGCCGAGTTTCTCATAGCCTTCGCGGAAGAGATCCTCCGAATAGGCCAGGAACTTGCGATAGCCTTCCACGTCTTGCAGCGACTTGGCGGCAATCTGCCGGTCGATCGCAGCCTGGTCGTTGGCATAGTCAAACCGGTATCCGTCTTCCCAGCAAAGCTGGTAGAACGGCGTCACCGGCAGGAGCGTGACGTAGTCGGCCATTTGGCGGCCAGACAATGTCCAAAGCTGCTCCAGGCAATCGGGATCGGTGATGACGGTCGGACCGGCGTCGAAGGTGAAGCCGTCATCGGCGTAGACGTATGCCCGCCCACCCGGCTTGTCGCGCTTTTCGAATACGCTCGTCTGGATGCCCGCGCTCTGCAAGCGGATCGCAAGGGCCAGGCCCCCGAAACCCGCGCCGATCACCGCGGCGGTGTTGTTGTTGATGGTCAATTCTTCTCCGGTCTCAGCAACGGCGCTTCTCGCAGGCAAGCGAGAGCGCGATGGACGGGTACCGGCGGCTTGCCGGTGAGGATGCGAACAATGTCGCCAGCACTTGTACGTCCGGCATAGAACCTTTCGATCAGTGGCCGGGGCAATTTATAGAACCGCTGCAGCACCAGATGGCGCCGATTGGGCTGTGCAGCCCGGAAAAGCATGCGGTTGAGCAGCCGGTAGAAGCGCTGCTGGCGATGGCGATCGAAGGCATGGTCGCGGATTTTGCTCGCTAAAGCCGCGCTGCCGATGGGCCAGTTGTCGGCGATGAGATTGGCAACGCGAACGCCTTCAGGCAGGCTATAGCCGGTGGTCGGATGAAATAGCGCCGCCCGCATCCCGGCTTGCGGAATGTCCTTTGGCCTCCCGGCCCAGAACTGGTCTATGTCATGCGCCAGCGCAATAGGCAGGACGCCATGTTCTTCGCGCACCACCCGCGCAATGCCCCAGCCTTGCTCTTGCGCATAGGCCGATACATCGGCTGCGAGTTCCTGCAGGTCGAGCTCGCCACCATCGGAATAGCGGGTATCCTCGATCAGGAGCCGCGTCGGGGAGAACGGCAAAGTATAGACAAACCGGTAGCCATCACGCTGGTCAACCGATGCATCCATGATGATCGGGTTTCTCAAGCCATGCGGCTTCTCGGTCTCGACCTCAAGCCCCACGAACTTTTGATAGCCCAGGGCAAGGGCGGAACTGGGCTCATAGCCCCGAGCATCGATCACGCAATTGGCTGCGATATGTGTGCCATCCTTCAACGTCACGCCATCTCGAGCAAGGCTCGCGACTAGTGCATTGGGTCGCAGGGTAACATCTGGAAGGGTCGTTATAGCTGCGGCGACCGATGCCGATGTCAGGGACGCGTAACCGCTCTCAATATCCCGTGACAGATCCACGAAGCGCACAGACTGCCCGGCCCAGCGATGCGCCACAAGGGCTTGCAGCCAATCCATATCAGCCGCCATGACGTCACTGGCGTGAAATGACCAGGTATGCTCGCCAAAAGGCTGGCCACTTCCCTCCAAAATCAGGATCTGCGGCGGCTGTTCGATCTTCGACAAGCGCTGCGCAATCAAGGCGCTCGCCAAGCCTGCGCCAACCAGGATCAAGGGCGCTCCGGGCGCAGATATGGGTGCCGCTGTCATGGCGGCGACATTAACGTCTCCAGCCGCAATGAAAACCCCCTTCATTCAGGTGGGGACCCTTGGAACGCAATGTCTTAATACCCATTAATATAGTGCAGGTTTGCCCCTGCGACCTCCAAACTCCCATGGATGACCCCGGCTCATGCACACGGCCGGGGTCGCTCTTTATCCGCCGTATCTTTCAGTCCAGACGACTGCCGCGGGTACTCCGCTTGCCACTACGGCATCGGCTGCAGCATTGACGAAGCTGTTCGAGCCGCAAATGAACACCGACCGGGGCGCCTCGCCAAGCAGCGGCAGGACATCCACAAGCATCTGGGCGTCCACCCGACGACTGAAATCCTGCGCGCGCCCCGCATGCTCCCGTGTCAATGCGAGCCGCATGTGAAACTGGGGGCTCGCCGTCTCGAGCGCCAATAGCTCATCAAGAAACAGCGCCTCCGCCTGCGTCCGGCTCGACAACAGCAGCAGAACCGGCACTTGGGATGCTTTGGCGTGCCAATGCCGGATCATGGCCATGAGCGGCGCAAGACCCGAACCACCACCGATCAGCAGCACGGGTCCACCATCCTCCGGTTGCCAGACGAAGTGCCCGCCCAAGGGACCGCGTATTTCAATCTCGTCTCCGGCTTCGGCAATCTCATGAAAAAAGGCTGAAACCTCGCCCTCCGGCAGGTGATCGATCGCGAGTTCGAACACACCATCAAGGCCGGGCGCAGACGCAATCGAATAGCTCCGCATGGCCGTGTAGCCATCGGGCGCCACCAGGCGCACATCCACATGTTGCCCGGGCCGGTGCCGGAACGGCTTTTCCGGCGCGAAAAAGAAGCTCTTGATTGCAGCCGTTTGTTGCACGATTGCGGTAATACGCGCCGTCTGCCAGGCTATTTCAGTCATCCGTATAGCGCTGTTCCCGCCATGGATCGCCATACATGTTGTAGCCGCGTAATTCCCAAAAGCCGGCCTCGTCGCGCTCGGTAAACTGCAGGCCATTGATCCATTTGGCCGATTTCCAGAAGTAAAGATGCGGCACCAGCAGCCGCGCCGGGCCGCCATGATCGCGCTCCAGCGGCTTGCCGCCATATTTAAGCGCCACCATTGCCTTGCCGACGGTCAAATCAGCCGTTGGCACATTGGTGGAATAGCCATCGAACGAGTGCGCCAGAACGAACGGCGTGGGCGGCTCGATGAAAGCATCGGCTAGGATATCGTCGACCAGCACGCCCTCCCACTGCGTGTCCAGCATGGACCATGTGGTGACGCAATGAATGTCGCGGACCATCTTGGTCATGGGCAGGACGTTGAACTCGGCCCAACTCCATTTCTTGATCGGACGCGGCCCAACCTTGAGCGTGAACGACCAACTGAGCGGCTCGATACGCGGCGTCGGGCCTGCTGTCAGCACCGGAAAATAGTCCACCAGATGCTGTCCTGGCGGTATGCGCTCGGTCTGGTCGGTGCCCTGCCGGCGTCCGGTAAATCCACGCGTTGCCATGCCCCGCCCCTTCTTTGTTAGCCAAAGGGCAGCAGTTCAACAGCATGTGGCCCTTGGCCGAACTGTCGGTCAAGTTGTGCGACTCTGCAAGATCAAGCTTCAGGTGGCAGGCATGAGGCTCAAGCCGCTTCGATCTTGGCCATCTTGTGCAGCCGCACCATCAGGCGCAGCGCCTCGAGTTCAAGGTTCTCGATGTCCGGTGTCGTAAAGTCGCGCGGTTTCTGGTCGAGCAAAGCCAAGGCGCCGATGGTGCTGCCGTCCGGGCCATAAAGCGGCACACCGGCGAAAAAGCGTACGCCGTTCTCCAAAAAGAACCGGTCATTGGCGAAGTTCTCGCTGGATGAAACGTCCGGCACCACGACGGCAGAGCCCGATGTCACCACCATCTGACTGGCGCTGTTGATTTCAGTGTCCGGATTGCTGTCGCCAAGCGCGCTGAACTTGGTGTCGACCACATCCATTATGGCCGTGGGAACGCCGCTTGAGCTGGCGATATCATTGAGGGCCTTGGCGAGTGGGCCTTCGGAATGGGCAAGGCGCCGCAAGCGCTCCAGCGCCGCTTCGTCCATAGCAGGCGGCATGGGCGCTGCCTCCAACTTTTCCAAATGCACCAACTCATCCACCGCAGCCACCGCTTCGGACAGCCCTGGCACGATCTGCGCCACGCCCCAATCCTGCTGCCGGTCATTGCTCGTCTGTGCCGTCCCGACGACAACGGCGATGACCTTGACTCCAGGCTTGCGGCGAGCGAGGCGCCGCGCGACAAGGCGGGCGTGGCTGCGTGGATTATCATCGAGATAGCAGATGCACACGACTTCCACGCTATCTAGCTCAAGCTGGCCGATGCTCTCCTGACGGATCACCAGCGGCGCCAGCGCGCGCACTGGGCCGTTCTCTGGGTTGATCAACCGCATCAGAATTTGCGCGGCGGCATCGTCGAGTTCCGTGCGCCCACCAATGCACAGCACACGCGGCTTTTCGCTAGCTTCCGTCTCCTCGTCCATTTCGACGTCGATGTCGCCAATCACGGCGCGCATGCTGTCCATCACATTGCGGCGGTGCGACAAATCCGAAACATCGAGCGACAGGTCGATCTCGGCCAACACCAGCGCCGGCACGGCCACATCGAGGTAGAATTTAGCCACGTCATGGTTGGCGATATAATCTTCTGCCAGTTCCACGGCTTCTTCGACATTGCCCGAGACGAGGCGCTGATAGAGCCGCTCCGGCTGGCTCAATACTGGTTCGCTGCCCAGCACGGTTTCGAAAAACGCCAGTTGCGGTACATAGCGCCCGAGCACGACCAGACACACAGTGATCGGGGTAGAGAGGATCAGCCCGATAGGGCCCCACAGCGTAGCCCAGAACATAGCCGCTACCAGGACCGCCAGAGGCGACAGCCCGGTGCTTGAGCCGTAAAGGCGCGGCTCGATGGCATTGGTGACCGTCAGTTCGAGGGAAACAAAAAGGGCGATTGATGCGAGCAGCATGAACCAGCCCGGATCGACGGCAAACGCCAAGGTGAAGGGAATGCTGGCCGCCATAAGTGTGCCGACGAAGGGGATATAGCGGAACAGGGCCGCCAACATACCCCAAAGGACAGCATTGGGCACCCCAATCAGGAACAGGCCAGAACCGAAAACCATACCATAGGTGAAGTTGACGCCGAACTGCACCAGCAGATACCGCCCGACACGTGCCGCCGCTTCGTTCATCACCTTGGTGCTGGTACGCAAGTCGCCCCGGCTGACGAGCTTAAGGAAGCGGTCGCGCAAATCCTCGCGCTCGAGTAGCAAGAAAATAAGAAACACAAAGACGATAGCACCCGTAGCCAGAGGGCCGAGCACCGATCCAAGCACGCCTTGGATGAGATCAAGAGGTCCGGCGCCGCCATTGGTGATGGTCACTGGGGTTGGCGACACCGGGCCGCCATCTTCGGGCGGAGGAAACTCGCCAGTCAGTTGATCGACCGCGCTCGTCAATCGCTCGACAAGTTGGCCATTCCCCAACGATTCTTGCAGCGCCTGCGTCTTGGCGGTGACCGTCGCTTGGTAGGTGGGGATGTCCGACGCCAGCTTCACCAACTGCGTTGCAACGACATAGCCGATGGTTGCCACTACGGCCGCGGCAAAGAGCACTGCGATCAAAACGGCAAGGACGTGGGGAATATGGAGCCGGCGTAGTCGGCGGATCAGCGGCGCAAGGGCAAAGGCCAGCAGCACGGCCAGCACCAGCGGCACCAGAATGCCGGAGCCGAGATAAAGCACGACGATGGCGACGAGGAGGATGCCTGCCGTAACCAGCGGATTGGTTCGCTCAGTTGGGCGGATATAGACCGGCCGCACGATTGGCGCGCCAAACTGTGGATCAGGCAAGGCGACGCTCCTTGAGCCAGCAATGTAAAACGCGGCCGATTGCTGATACCGGCCGCGCCAAAACGCGTTTAGAGGAAGCGGCTCGCTTCATTTTCCGAGGGGATACGTCCATCGGGTGTAAAATGGTTGACCGCATCGGGCAAGGTCTTGGACAGCCGGTTGAGCAGTTCCTGCCGGTCAAGCCCGGTTTTCTGCTGCAATTCCTGCATGGTGTCGGCGCCCAGGGTCTGTTCAAGATCATTGGGCTCGATTGGCTCGTTCTGGCCTGAGCCTACCCAGCTTTGTGCCTTGGAGCCATGGCCGGAGCCATTGAACCGGTCCATCAGATCGCCAAGACCGCCGCTGAGCACGGAGCCGAAGCCGCCCCCACCCATGCCGCCGCCAGCGCCACCCAAGGCACCGCCGAGCATACCGCCCAGCCCACCTTGGCTTTGGCCGCCCAGACCATTGTTCCCGTTGGCGCCATTTCCGCCCATTCCGCCGAGCATTGAGCCTAGCTTGTCGCGGTTCTGATATCCGGCAACGGCGAGCATTCCTAGCAGCGCCACCATGGATGGCATTCCTCTGGCCATTCTGGCCTCCTGTTGTAGATCAAGATGTTAGCGGCGGCGCGCGATCAGGCCCCACACGAACAAGACGATAATGGCACCTACGATAGCGCCGATCAGGCCTGCGCCTTCGCCAGGCTGATACCAGCCCAGTGCTTGTCCGAGGAAGGTCGCGACGAACGCGCCGACGATGCCCAGGATAGTGGTTAGGATAAAGCCGGACGGCTCGTTCTTGCCCGGCATGATGAACTTGGCAATAAGGCCTGCAATGAAGCCGATGATGATGGTCCAGATAATACCCATGACGCTCTCCTAAGCTGATGGATGCCAAACGTGCTTCAATGTTGTCGGTTCCCGAAGCCGTGATCAGAACAATGCTGCATGGTGCAATTGCAAGACTGTTGAGCAACTCTCTGGCTCATGTGGCCGTTGTGACATGCCATTTGGGGAAAGACTTGCATGTCAGACTTATATTCGTCCTCTCGCCAGATACTGCCTGGGGATTACACGCGCTTGGGTGCGCACTGGGATGGAGAGGGCACGAGTTTCGCGCTGTTTTCGGCTTACGCCACGCGTGTCGAACTCTGCCTCTTCGACGCTTCTAGCGGGGCGGAGATTGAGCGTATCACGCTGCCCGAATACACTAATGAAGTTTGGCATTGCTATTTGCCAGGTGTAGGGCCGGGCACGCTCTATGGCTATCGCGTCCACGGACCATTCGAGCCGGAAAGCGGCCACAGGTACAACCCCAACAAGCTGCTGCTAGATCCCTACGCTCGAGAGCTCATCGGCGATGTCCAATGGTCGCCTGCCCATTTCGGCTATCTGCCTGATGTCGAAGAAGACAAGGACCTCACATTCAACGAGGAAGACAGCGCGCCATTTATGCCCAAATGCCTCGTCACCGATCCTCTAGCCTATGACTGGGGCAATGATCGCAAACCTGATATCGCCTGGGCCAAGACCATCTTCTACGAGACCCATGTCAAGGGTTTTACCCAGCTTCACCCAGCCGTCCCCGAAAATCTTCGCGGCACTTTTGAAGGTCTGGGTCAGCGAGAGGTCGTCGACTACATCAAGTCGACCGGCGTGACTTCTGTTGAACTGCTGCCGATCCATTATTTCCCCGATGACGGCTTCCTGCTCGACAAGGGCTTGCGCAATTATTGGGGCTACAACACGCTGGGCTTTTTCGCTCCCGCCTCGCGCTATTATGGGCCAAACGGTATCAACGGGCTGCTCAACACCATCCGGGCCTTTCACGATGCCGGGCTCGAGGTGATCCTTGACGTGGTGTACAACCACACCGCCGAAGGCAATGAGCTGGGGCCGACGCTGTCGTGGAAGGGGATCGACAATTTCTCCTATTACCGCACCATGCCGGACCCGCGCTACTACATCAACGACACTGGCACTGGTAATACGGTCAATACCAGCCATCCGCGCGTCCTCCAGATGGTGACGGACTCACTGCGCTACTGGACCGAAGAGATGCACGTGGATGGCTTCCGCTTCGATCTGGGCACCATTCTTGGCCGCGAGCCACAGGGCTTCGACCAACGCGGCGGGTTCTTCGATGCGGTGGGGCAGGATCCCGCCCTATCCAAGGTCAAGCTCGTGGGCGAGCCCTGGGATATCGGGCCGGGCGGCTACCAGGTGGGCGGCTTCCCACCCGGCTGGTCGGAGTGGAACGACAAATATCGCGACACCATGCGCGATTACTGGAAAGACACCGACAGCACTTCGACCGACTTTGCCGCGCGCTTCACCGGCTCTGGCGATGTGTACGATCTGCGCGGCCGCCGGCCATGGGCCAGCGTCAATTTCCTGACAGCGCACGACGGCTTCACCCTGCACGATGTGGTCTCCTACAACGAGAAGCACAACGAGGCGAACGGGGAAGACAACAATGACGGTCACAACGACAACCGCAGCTTCAACTACGGAGCCGAGGGCGAGACCGACGACGAAACCATCAACGCCATTCGCGATCGCCAGAAGCGCAACTTCCTGGCGACGCTATTCCTGTCGCACGGCACGCCCATGCTGCTGGCCGGCGACGAGTTCGGCCGCACGCAAGGCGGCAACAACAATGGTTATGCTCAGGATAGCGAGATCAGCTGGCTCGATTGGAACATCGGGGAGAGCGGCAAGGCACTGACCGATTTTGTGCGCCAGGTCATCGCCCTCCGCAACGCCCAGCCGCTGATCCACCGTGAGAATTGGCGCGACATGATGGGGGTGCACTGGTTCAATCCCGGCGGTGGCGATCAATTGCCTGAGCATTGGGACGACGCCGGTGCGACGACCTTGGGCCTGCGCTTGTCACGCGATGACCTCAAGGGTCAGGACGGCATCTGGCCGGAACTGCTCTTGTTGTTTAACCCCTATGAAGGCGAGATCGACTTCAAGTTGCCTGATCGCGAAACCGGTACCGATTGGGTGGTTGAGCTCGATACCGGCGAAACCGGGATTAAGCAGGCGGCGGCTGGGGAAACCATCACCATGGGCGGACGCTCGCTTATCCTGCTACACTAGACTAAGTGCTTCAGTGGCGAGTTTCGGTCCCCGGCCGGATCTCGCCCGAAGCAATTGAGATGGTCAGCCACAACACCTGCCGGTAGTTTTGGTCCGCGACCACAATCTTGAGCGTCATCTGCGGTGAGTTGGTGTCCATGGCCATTTCGATGGCGGCGCGCTGCGCCTCGGCTTGGGCATGCCGAAGGTCACGGCATTCGATGCCGACATGGTCGATCTCAAGATCGCCGTCCTGCAGGACATCGAAATAAAACAACGACATGATAACCTCCTGAGGCAGAAGGTTTCGCGTGCGATTTCGTTTCAGCTTTGGCTGTTCACAAATCGTTCGCTGAGCTGGAGCCCCGGCCCATACCCCGGAGCCTCTATGAATTTACCAGTCGAACTGCTTCGATAGCGACAGCTTGAAGCTGCGCCCGATCGAGCGGTCCGATGACTGGTTGTCGCGGTAGTCAGCATCGAAAATGTTATCGACCGAGAGCCGCACTTCGGTGCCCTTGAGGGCGCCAGATGATGGCTTCCACGCAGTATAGGCGTCAAACGTCACATAGCCCTCCGTCGACCGGTCCGTCCCGGTGGATGGCGCAACGCCCTTGTCGCTTGATGCGGCAAAGATGCCCTTGACGCCATACTCAAGGCCAAACTCCTCATTGCGGGCACCGAGCGTCGCCACCAGCTTGTGCGCCGGGATCGAGGTTAGCGCCGCGCCGGTATCGGAGTTTTCGCCAAACGCCGATGTATAGGCGAGCCGCGCAAACACATTGCCCGATTCATAGGATCCTTCGACCTCGACGCCATAGATCGTGGCGTTGGAGATGTTGGAGAAATACGGTCCCGGCACACCGCGCGGATTGGCCTCGATCAGCCCTTCGATGTCGCTATAGAACCCGGTGACCTTTACCGATGCCTGGTCCCCATCCTGGAACAGCTCGAACGCCGAAACGGCAAAGCCCGCCTCGTAATTGTTGGACGATTCCTTCTCGAGCTGCAGGCTGGGCGTGCGCGTATCGCCATATTGATAAAGCTCATCGAGCGACGGCAGGCGTTCGGTATGGGCGACCGAGCCGAACACCGAAAGATTGTCGTTGATCTCGTAGAGCGCCGCCAGCTTTGGCGACAGGGCGAAATCCTCGACACTCCGGTGCTCGGGCCGGCTTACCTCCGGCTCCTGCCACACGAGATCGCCGCGCACGCCGGGGATCAGCGTAAGCTTGTCATCGTAAACAAACTCGTTCTGCACAAAGAGCCCAAGCCGGGTGTCCTCGCCCTCGGGATGGGTCCCGATCACGCCTGTTCCTGCCGCTGCCTCGGCGATACGGTTCTGCCGGCTGAACTGGACGCCGTAGGTGAGGTAATTCTCCCAGTTCTCGCCAGAAAACTCCGATGTGTTCTCGATATTGGCCTGCCATGTCCGATAGCCATACTCGGCATTGCCGAACGAAGCGGCGGCCGGGCTCGCGCCGCTCTGCTCAACTTGCGTATCGGAGAACGACAGCGTCGCCTTGAGGTCTACCCAGGGATTGTCGCTGTCCTCGTTCTCGTACGACAGCACCGCCGTCTGGTCCAGCACCTTGCGGTCGACCAGCCCGAAAGCGGCCAGCGTCCCAGTCTGGGAATAGTCTTGGTCCTCCGCATCGCTGCTCCAACGCTGGTAGGACAGGCGCACCACCTGCTCGTTGCTTTCGCCAAACCGCGCCGTGCCCTTGAGCAGGCCCGAAAGCGCGTCGAACTCCGACCCCGACAGCTCCGTACCATTGGCGAGATCGAAATTCTCCGACCGGCGCCAATTGCCCGCCGCTAGCACGTCAAAACTATCGCTGACCTGCTGGGCCAAAACGCCCGACAGGAGGGTGCCGTCGCCGTTCGAGCTATACTGCGTCTTGACCCGCGCTGCGCCGGTATAACCCTCATCGATAAAGTCCGAAGCGTCCTTGGTGGTGAAGTTGATCACCCCGCCAAGCGCACCCGAGCCATAGAGCGTCGATGACGCCGGCCCACGCAACACTTCCACCTGCTTGTAAAGCTCGGGGTCCGAGAAGAAGGAACCCATGCGATATTGCTCGTAGAACTTCTTGGCGCCGTCCACATTCACCACGATGCGCGATTCATCGCCCGAGCTTTCCGCCGTGCCGATGCCGCGAATATTGAACGACTCGCCCAGCGCACGGTCCGATCCGATCATCGTCACGCCCGGCACGGTGTCGAAGATTTCCCCGATCGTGGTAGCCTGTGCCGCGTCGATATCGTCCTGGTTCACCACCGTCACGGCCTGCGGCGTGTCGATGGCCACCTTGGGCGCGCCCGCGCCGATCACCAGACGTTCTAGCACCGTGATATTGGTGGCGTTCACATTCTGCGCCTGCGCGACCTGCGCGCTCAAAACCCCCAAGGCCGCTCCGCACATCAGTGCAGCGGCCCGCGACTTAACCAGCCCCATTTGAAAACTCCAAAAACTGTAAGTGGTATGCGCTGGCTGGCTGTCGGCTGGCTGCGTCGTGATCGCGTCAAAAAGCTGACAAAGAAAATCACCTATTGCGTCTTCTAGATAACATGATTAGTAGAGTCAACTAATAGACATCGGCCCAGCCAAGTTCCCAAAACCAGCCAAGCCACTGATTTAACGAGAATTTACGTGATGCAACCAGGCGATGGCACGCTGTCGGGGCATGTCCCCACCAGCACTCCCACTTTGACTACACAGGAGCTTTTTGCGGGCAAGGACGAGGTCGTCCTGCTCCATAATGGCTCGGCCTATCGGTTGCGCATCACCCGCCAGAACAAGCTCATTCTGACTAAATAGGCCCATCGATGACCCCTGCCGCAAGCAAGACGCCAGCCGAAATCCGTTCCCTCCGCGCCCTGCATCCCCAGATGCGCGAGCGCGATTTCGCCCGCATCCACGCCATTTCCGAAGCGCAACTGGTTGCTGCCGATATAGGGCGCAACGTGGTTCGCCTCAGGGCCGACGTAGCGGCGCTGCTCAACGGCTTGCCGGCCTGCGGCGAAGTCATGGCGCTCACCCGCAATGAAAGCGCGGTGCACGAAAAGATCGGACCCTACGAGAAGGCGGTGATCGGCCAGCGCGCCTCCATGGTTTTGGGCGAGCAGATCGATTTGCGCATCTTCCCCAGCCGCTGGGTGTCTGGTTATGCGGTAGAAAAAACCGCGGATGATGGTGCGGTTCGCCGCTCCCTGCAGTTCTTTGATGCGCAGGGAATGGCCGTTCACAAAATTCATGCGCGTCCTGCAACCGATCTCGCCGCGTGGGAGCAGCTGATCGCTGATCTCCGCCATCCCGAGCAGGTCGATACGCTGGCTGTAACCCCGCTTGAAGCGTCTGAGCCCAAGGGCGAACCTGCCAGCGTCAGCCAGCTGCGCGAGCGCTGGTCCGCCATGACTGACACTCACCAGTTCTTCGGCATCCTTAACACCCTTAACCTGCCGCGCCTCGATGCCCTGGAAATGGTCGGCGAGGACTACGCCTTCCAACTCGACCACGGCGCCGTGGAAAAGATGTTCACCGACGGAGCGGCCGAACAGCTCCCGATCATGGCCTTTGTCGGCAATCACGGCTGCATCCAGATCCATTCGGGTCCGGTCACCAATATCAAGACCATGGGCCCCTGGCTCAATGTCATGGACGAAACCTTCCACCTGCATCTGCGGCTCGATCAAATCGCGTCGGCCTGGGCCGTGCGCAAGCCGACCAGCGATGGTCACGTCACTTCGGTGGAGGTCTATGACGCCCAGCGCCAGCTCATCATCCAGTTTTTCGGCAAGCGCCAGGAACGGCAGGATGAACGTACCGCCTGGCGCGCCTTGGTCGAGCAATTGCCGCTCTTTTCCCAAACCAACGCCGCGTGAGGGCACCCATGTTCCCCATCCGCACCACAGCTCTGGCCGCCGCCCTCATCGGCGCTCTCGCGCTCCCCGCCTCCGCGCAGGAGCTCCATCCCTTTGCCGATAGCTCGCGCCTTGTGTCCATCGGTGGCTCACTCACCGAAATTATCTACGCGCTTGGCGAAGAGGACAAGCTCGTCGCCCGCGACCAGACCGCGCTCTACCCCGAGGCCGCAACCAAGCTTCCGGATGTCGGCTATATGCGGGCCCTCACGCCCGAGGGCGTGCTGTCGGTCAATCCCACGGCGCTCCTCGTCATCGAAGGCAGCGGCCCGCCCGAGGCGCTTGACGTGCTCAGAGACGCAGGCGTCGAGTTCCAGACTATTCCCGAAAGCTATAGCCACGAGGGCATCTTGGTTAAGGTGCGCGCGGTTGGCCAAGCGCTTGGCGTCGAGGAAAAGGCCGAAGCGCTCGCCAGGGAAATCGACAGTGCGCTCAATTCAGCCGAAGCCCGCACGGCCGACATCACCGAGCGCAAACGGGTGTTGTTCGTTCTCTCCACCGAAGGCGGCAAGATCCAGGCCTCCGGCACCGATACCGCCGCCAATGGCATTATCGCTTTGGCCGGCGCCGTCAACGCTATCCAGGACTATCCCGGCTACAAGGCCCTGACCGAAGAAGCCATTATCGCCGCCGCGCCCGACGTCATCCTGATGATGGATCGTGGCGGGGATCATGCCGCCACCGACGCCGAACTGATCAACCATCCGGCGATCGCCTTGACCGAAGCGGGAAAAAACCACGCCATCATCCGGCTCGAAGGGTCCTACCTCCTCGGCTTTGGTCCGCGTACGGCATCGGCCGTGGGCGAGCTCATCGACGCCCTTTACGGGAAGTGACCCTCATGGCCCAAGTGCTCACCGGGGGAAGGATCCGCATGGCGCGGGCCGAGGGCGACCGCAGCGGCCTGGGCCAGGCCACCCTTGCCGTGCTGGTGCTGCTGCTCTTCCTCGCCATGGCCGTCTCGATGACCACGGGCGCGTCGGGTGCTTCAGTTTGGACGCTCCTCCAGAGCTGGCTTGGCGCCTTGCCGCAGGACGATGCGGCAGGTCTGCGCGACCATGCCGTCATCATCAACATCCGCCTGCCACGCATGCTTTTGGGCATGCTGATCGGAGCGGGGCTGGCCGTGTCGGGCCTCCTGATGCAGGGCCTGTTCCGCAATCCGCTCGCTGATCCGGGCCTCGTTGGCGTATCGGCCGGGGCGGGTCTGGGCGCCGTCGGCATGATCGTGCTGGGCACCACCGCCCTGGCGCCACTCACGGCCTTCCTCGGCATTTATGCGCTCCAGATCGCCTCCTTCCTAGGCGGTCTGGTCACGACCTTTATCCTTTATCGCGTGGCCACCCGCAGCGGCAACACCGCCATGGCGACCATGCTCCTGGCGGGGATTGCGCTGGGCGCACTCGCCGGCGCCGTCACCGGCGTGCTGGTTTATCTGGCAACAGACAGCCAGCTGCGCGATCTGACCTTTTGGGGCATGGGCTCGCTGGCCGGTGCCAACTGGACCAAGATCATGGCGTCGGGCCCCATCATCCTCCTGGCGCTGATCACCGCCGGATTTCTGGGCAAGGGGCTCAATGCCCTGACCCTGGGTGAAGCCACGGCCAGCCATCTCGGCGTGCCGGTACAGCGTCTCAAGCACGTCGTGATCCTGTCTGTGGCCGCTGCCACTGGCGCTTCGGTTGCGGTCAGCGGCGGCATCGGCTTTGTCGGCATCGTGGTGCCGCATCTGCTGCGCCTCGTGATCGGCCCGGACCATCGCTACCTGCTGCCCGCCTCGGCGCTCCTGGGCGCTTCGTTCCTGCTGTTTGCCGATGCCGTGAGTCGGGTCATCGTCGCGCCGGCCGAGCTGCCCATCGGCATCGTGACGTCGGCCATCGGCGGTCCGTTCTTCCTCTGGATCCTGCTGCGCAAGCGGGCCGTGTTTGCGTGGTGAGCCGATGATCGAAACCAAAGATGTCGTTGTCCAAATCTCCGGCCGCCGCATCCTCCACGGCGTCAGCTTCGCAGCCGAGCCGGGCACGCTGACTGCGGTGATCGGCCCCAATGGCTCGGGCAAGTCGACCCTCCTCAAGGCGCTCTGCCGCGACCATGCCTTTTCAGGCAGCATCCATCTCAATGGCCATGACATCTCAAGCCTGAGCCCAGTCAAGGCCGCGAGCCTGCGGGCTGTACTCCCCCAGGCCAGCACATTGCCGTTTCCCTTCACCGTGCGCGAAGTGGTGGCGCTCGGCCTTACCGCTGGGGGGCCCGGGCTTGCGCCCAACGCGCTCCACCGCCTGCCCGATGAAGCCTTGGCGCGGGTTGACCTTGCCGGCTTCGGCGCCAGGTTCTATGGCGAACTCTCCGGCGGCGAGCAGCAGCGCGTGCAATTGGCGCGCGTCCTCCTCCAGGTCTGGGTCCCAGTGCTCGACGGCGTGCCGCGTTACCTGTTTCTCGATGAGCCGGTGTCGAGCCTCGACATCAAGCACCAGCTGCTGATCATGGATGTTGCCCGCCAGTATGCCCAGGCTGGCGGCGGGGTCATCGCGATCCTCCATGATCTCAACCTTGCCGCGCTCTATGCCGACCAGATCGTCGCCCTGCGGGATGGTCGCGTGGCGGGCTGCGGCAGGCCGAGTGATATCCTCACAGATCGGCTCATCGCCGAAGTGTTTGATTGCCCCATGCGTGTCGGCATGGTCCCGGCCGCGCACATTCCCTTTGTCTTGCCGCAGTCCGCCCAGAGCGCGGCCCGGCCCATCTCCAAGGTCGCCTGATGAACCGCTTTGCCCTTGCCATGCTTGCTTTAACGCTCACCCTGTCATGCGCCCTGGCCCAGGAGACCACACCGGCGCCGGCGCTGGCGTTGGAGCTCAATGCCGTCCAGCCCGTGGAGGGAGGATGCCGCGTGACGTTCCTGGCCACCAACACGCTTGGCGCCTCGGTCGACCGCGCCGGTATCGAGATGGCGTTCTTTACCGCCGATGGCGGCATCGATCGGATCGTGACTTTGGATTTTACCGGGCTGACCGAAGGCAAGACCAAGGTCCTGCAGTTCGAACTCAGCGACCTGCCGTGCGAAAACATCGGCCGACTTCTGGTCAACGACATCGCCGCCTGCGAAGGCGCTGGGCTTGCGCCTGATGCTTGCCTCAAGGGGCTGGTGACTACGGCCCGCCCACCAGTGCCATTCGGCGTCTGAGGCCCAGATGGAAACCACAGTCGCCCACGATTTTTCTATCATCGCCCTGTTCATGCAGGCCGATTGGGTCGTCAAATCCGTCATGATCGGGCTGGTCATTGCTTCGGTTTGGGTCTGGGCGATCATCGCCAATCGCCTGGCGGCCTATGGGAAGGCCAAGCGCGACATGGCCGCCTTCGATCGCGCCTTTGCCTCTGGCCGTCCCCTGGCCGAACTGCGCCGCGAGTATGCCGATGGGCAAACCGGCCTCTCCGCAGTTTTCATCGCGGCCATGGATGAATGGGACAAGAGCCACGCCGCCCAGGCCGCGAGCAGCGTTGGCTTGCAGAGCCGGCTCGAGATCGCGCTCGACCTGGCGGTCAGCGAGCAAAGCGCCATGCTCGAAAAGTGGCTCGGCTTCCTCGCGACCATCGGCAGCGCCGGACCCTTTGTCGGGCTGTTCGGCACCGTCTGGGGCATCATGAATGCCTTTACCGCCATTGCCTCTGCTGAAAACACCAGCCTGGCCGTGGTAGCACCTGGCATTGCCGAGGCACTGCTGGCCACGGCCCTCGGCCTGCTCGCCGCCATTCCCGCCGTGATCGCCTACAACAAGCTCAGCGCCGACGCCGATAAGCTGATCGCCCGCATCGATGGCTTTGCCAATCGCCTCGTTGCGCTGCTGTCGCGCCAGCTCGACGCCGGAAAGGCCCTCTGATGGCAATGGCATTGGGCAAGAAAGGGAAGGGCCGGCGCGGGCGCCGCGCCATCAGCGACATCAACATCACGCCCATGGTGGACGTCATGCTGGTCCTGCTGATCGTCTTCATGGTCGCAGCCCCTTTGATGACCACGGGCGTGCCAATCGATCTGCCGCAAACCAGTGCCCAGGCCATGCCACTCAAGGCCAAGCCCATCACCGTTAGCGTCGAGCCCGACGGTGCCTTGTCCATCGATGGCGAGCCAACGACACTGGAAACGCTGGTCGCAGCCGTCCAGGCTCTGGCAACCGAGGGAACGGACGAGCGCCTCTATGTGCGCGGGGACACCGCCACCGCCTATGGCGCTATCATGGAAGTCATGGGCGTACTGTCAGCCGCCGGCTATGGCCGGATCGGGCTCGTCACCGACCCGCGCGGAAATCCCTGAGCCATGCGTTATGCCCTGTCCGGATCGGCGCTGGTCCATGCCGCCATTTTCGGCACGGCACTGATCGGCTTCGCCTGGCCGCAAGCCGACGACGCGCCGGCCCCCGGCGCAGTCACCGTTGACATCGTCAACGTTAGCAGTGTGTCAACCAATTCGACCCAAACGCTAACCAGCAGCGCACCTCAAAACATGGTGTCCGCCGGCACCGAAGCCTCCCCGCTAGTGCTTGAGCCTATCAAGCCCGAAACGCTGGAAAAGCCAGCGGAAACTGTAGAAAAATTGATCGAACCGGAACAAGTTCAGGCGACCACCGACCCATTGCCGCCAAAAGAGCCTGAGCGCGTAGAGGCGCAGGCGGCACCCAGTATTGAGCCCGCCAAACCCTCTGCTCAAACCGAAATTTTGCCCACCGCGATGCTCCAGGCGGAACTTGGCGATACCATCGCCCCAACAGCGATCGAGCCCGTTCGACCAATGGAGCAAAGCTCTGTAATCGCTGCAGAATCTGTCACCGACGCCAAGGTGGCGCCCGTCCCGCAAACACTTAGTTTCGAGCGCCCCTCTGCCCCCACGGCTCGCGAGCCAGCCCAGCCCCGACGCGAAACCGCCCAACAGCAGCAGCCCGCGCCGACGCGTCAGAAACCGCCCAGCCAGGCCGGCAGTGGCGGCCAGAATCAGGCCGACGCCGCTGCCGCTGCAGCCAGTGCTGGACAAAATGGGAGTGTTGGTGGCGGAGGCTCTGCCGACACCGCCTCCTGGGAGCGTCAGGTCAGCCGTCGCCTCGCGAGCGCGCTACGCTACCCCCGCGCCGCCAATGGCGAGCGGGGCGAGGTCGTGGTGCGATTTACCGTGGCCTCTCAAGGGGATGCGTCGGGAATGCAGGTGGTGCGATCATCGGGAAATCCGGTTCTGGACCAGGCGGCGCTCGAGACAGTCTCCCGCGCCGCGCCCTTCCCACCGATACCGGCGGGCGCGGGGTTCAAAAGCAAAACTTTTGATTTCCCCCTCGGGTTCGTGCGGAATTAAACTGCCATCACGCTGCTTGGGCGAAGCGCGCTCCATAAAACGGCATGCGCCGCTTGCGCCGAGGCTCTTGGGCCACTGGACGGGAGAGGGGATAATCAGGGTTGCGATAAAGCTGGCTTAGTTCGTCGCCGATAAAGCTCTGCTTGCCGACACGAAGGCTTGCGCCGCGCAAGCTTACAGGAGCGGCTTGTTCAAAGGCAAAGCAAAGAGCTTGGGCTGCTGTGCGGAAACTCCGAGGTCCCTGTGCCAGCGCAGTGGCGCGGTCGCTGCCGAGGAAAAGCTCGGCACGAGCATTGTAGTCAATTGATTTCATTAAGTTTTCTCATGTGGTCCTACCCTTTGGGCTTGGACCCTTCTTTTGTTTATGGCCTCGACTGCTCCCGCAGGAGGCAGGGTAGGGATGTCGAAACACCCCAACCCTGGAAGATACTAGAGCAGCGTCAGATTGGTCGCCGACATCTTGCCATCGCGGCCAGTCTCGAGCTCATAGGTCACCTTGTCGCCTTCATAGAGGCCAGCAAGGCCCGAACGCTCGACAGCGGAGATATGGACGAACGCGTCCTTGTCGCCGCCTTCTGGCGAGATGAAGCCGAAGCCTTTAGTGGTATTAAAAAATTTAACGGTGCCGTTGATCATGGCTTTAGTCCTTAGTTTTGACTGACGCCAAGGTAAACCAATAGCGTCGCTCCCAACCAGCAACATGCTAATCAGGTCTACACGCTCGCAAAAATCAGGAAGAGGCCAAAACCGGTATACCGGCATTCAGACAGCTGTCTTGAGCTGAAACGTATGCCGCCAATATAGAGAATATTGCGATAATAGCAAGGCGTAGCGCCAAAATCGTCTGATTAGCACCTCAAGGGCGGCAGCAATCAACTGATACATGCCCTTAAGTACTAGCGGCACTTGCGTTGACCTTGGCCACAAGCTCGTCAGGAATATCGTCAAAGCTTGCATAGTTCATATTGTAGAGCTTGGCATAAAGCCCGCTCTTTTTCATGAGTTCGTCGTGATTGCCGCTCTCAATCAGCTCGCCGTTTTGCAGCACGATGATGCGGTCGGCACCACGGATGGTCGCGAGACGATGCGCAATGACCATGCCGGTGCGGCCCTTGAGCAAAGTCACCAGAGCCTTCTGTATTTGCCGTTCGGTATAGCTGTCGATGTTCGCGGTGGCTTCGTCCAGCACCAGGATCTTGGCGTCGGCAACTAGGGCCCGGGCGAAGCTCAGCAATTGCCGCTGACCCAGCGACAGATTGGAGCCGCGCTGTTCAAGAATGCTGTCATAGCCGCCAGGCAGGCGCATGATAAACTCGTGCGCACCGACGGCGTGACAGGCGGCGATCACGTCATCCAGCGTGGCTGAAGCCTTGTTGTATCGGATGTTGTCGAACACACTGCCGGTAAACAGGAATGGTTCCTGTAGCACCATGGCGACCTGCTCACCCAACGATTCTTGGGTGACATCGCGCACATCGTGTCCCCCGACGAGAACAGCGCCAGACTGCACCTCGTAGAAGCGGTGCACCAGCGACATGGCCGAGGTCTTGCCAGAACCGGTCGGACCAACCAGTGCGACCGTTTCACCCGGGTTGACCTTGAAGCTGACATTCTTGAGTACCGGCCGGTCGGCACTGTAGCCGAATACCACGTTGCGGAATTCAACCGAGCCATCCATGTCGCGCGTCAGCGTGACGGCGCTGGGCTTGTCGTTGATAGAGGCGGGAACATCGAGCACTTCGGTGATCCGGCGGCCCGAGGTCATGGCGCGCTGCATGATGGAATATTGCATGGTCAGCGAGCGGATCGGATCGAAAAAGCGTTGGATGTAGAACAAGAACGCCACGATGACGCCGATCTCCAGCCCACCGTTGAGCACCAGCGAACCACCCACCACGATGACAATGGCCATGGCGATGCCAGTAAGGCTATCAACGATCGGCACCATGACCTGCGCATAGCGCGAACCGGTCAGTTGGGTTTGGAGGTTATTGTAGGCCTTGTCGTCAAAGAGGTCGAAATTGACCTTTTGCCGGTCGAGGTTCTGCACGGTGCGTACGCCATTTATGCCCTCTGCCATGGCGCCCGCGGTAATGGAATTGGTCTCGTGCGCAGCCCAGAAGGCACGCTTGGCACGAGGCAGCCAGAAAATACGCACGATAAACAGGACCGGCATGGTCGAGAGCGTCAGAAGGCCAAGGCGGAAGTCGAGCGTCAAAAGCACGACGATGATGCCAACCAGCAGCACCATGTCGCCTACCGAGATGACGGAGGTTTCCAAGAACTCCAGCATCGAATTAACATCACCCTGCAGCCGGCTCATCAGGCGGCCGACTTCGGTGTTGTCCATGAAGCTCAGCGAGACGCGCTGCAATTGGGCGAACATGGCGCGGCGCATGTCGAACAGCACGTGCTCGGCAACTTGGCCGACTTGCGTTTCCTGGATGTAGGATGCGCCGTAGTTGAGCAGGACGACTACAGCGAAGATGCCGACGGACCAAAGCAGATTGGTGGTGTTGCCACCCTCTGTCATGCCGCTGTCGATAGCGCGACCAATAATGAGCGGAATGGCGAGCTGGGTCGCGGTGAACACCAGAACAGCCACAACCGAAAGGTAGATCTTGCTGCGGTAGGGTTTGACGAAAGCCCAAATGCGACGGACCGTCCGGGGGTCATAGGCCTTGCCGAACACTTCTTCTTCAATGCGGTGCGAACCGACACTTGCCCGCGGCGGGCGTTGCCCGGGAAAGCGCGCGGTTTCGCGTTCTTCTTCGTCATCGATCGCGGTCATTCGGCGGCACTCCCGAAATGAACGTCATTGTCTGGACGGGTCTGCAGATCGTAAAGAGCGCGGTACCGGCCACCTTTGGAGAGCAGCTCTTCGTGGCTGCCGCGCTCGACAATCTTACCGTCTTCAAGAAACAGGATGATGTCGGCATGGAGAAGCGAGCTCAGCCGATGCGAGATGACGAGCGTCACACGGTCCTTGGCATAGCGCCGGATGGCGCTGCGGATACGATGCTCGGTGCCTGCGTCGATTGCTGCGGTTGAATCATCGAACACCATGACGGCAGGTTTGAGCACCAGGCTGCGGGCGATCGACAAGCGCTGCCGCTGGCCTCCCGACAGGGACACGCCACGTTCGCCCACGACAGTGTCATAGCCTGCAGGCAAGCCTAGAATGTAATTGTGCAACTGTGCACTCTCGGCTGCCTTCTCGATCTTGGTCTCCTTGGACCAAGGATCGCCATAAGCAATGTTGTTTTCAATCGTCGTGGTGAAAAGGAACGAGTCTTGCTGCACCACGGCAACGGTGCGCCGCAGCGACTGAAGCGACACCTGGCTGACGTCCTGCCCGTCAATGGTAATCTTGCCGCCTATGACGTCATAAAAGCGGGGGATGAGGTGGGCGAGCGTGGACTTCCCACTTCCAGGCGCACCAACGATACCGATGGTCTGACCGGGGTAAGCCTCAAAGGAAACGCCGTCCAGCGTTGGATAGTTGGCGCCTGGGTAGGTGAAACGGACATCCTCGAACTTGAGAACACCTTTGGAGACTATTAGGTCGGGCACGCCAGGCTTGTCGGCAATGGTTAGTGGCTCGTCAAAAAAGCTGAACAGCCGGTCGCCACAGATGGAAGCGCGGGCAAACGAATTGACCATCAGGCCGAGTTGGCGAACCGGCATCTGCAGGATAGTCATAAAGGTAAGGAACGAGGCAAGGGTGCCGACGCTCATCTCGCCAGCAATGACCTTGTTGCCGCCGAACCAGAGCACCAGGCCCATGGCGGCAAAGAACGAGAAGGTCATGGCGGAGGTGTTGCGCACGCGGATGAGGACGCGATCATGCGAGAGCGCCAGTGCTTCTTTAGAAGCGTGATCGAACTTGTCGAGTTCGAACCTCTGCCCGGAAAAGGCCCGGACCACACGAATGCCGCCAAGATTTTCTTCCATCACCCGGGTAAGGGCCGAAAGCTTGTCTTGCAGGGTGATCCAAGTGGCGCGCAGGGTAAGCTGCGCCGCCGATGAGCGCCAGGCCACGAAAGGCACGAAGCTTAACGCCAAGAAGCCCAGGAGCAGATCGGTGGACAAGAGCATATAGGCGCCGACGCCGATTAATACGGAGAGAAGGACCACGCGCACCAAGCCGGTGGCGAAGAACATGCGCACGCCATCGAGATCAAGCAGCCCCATGGTGATCAGATCACCAGTGTGCACCCGGTCATGGTAGGCATAAGAGAGGCGCTGCACTTTGTCGTAGAAGGCGAGGCGCAATTCGTACCCGACATGATGGCCGACCGACTCCGAATAAAAGTTCTGGCACAGGGTAAAGAAGCCTCGAGCAACCGAGACGCCAAGCAAGGTGATGGCGCTCCAGAACAGCGCCTGTTCCGCGCCTGCGGCTCCCGCGCTGAGAATGCCTTGTGCTTGATCCACTGCTTGGCCCAGCAAGCGCGGGATCAACAATTGTAGTACCGAAGCAATAACGGTGGCGCCAATAGCGGCGGCTGCCTGCCAGGGATGGCGCAGCGAGTACAGCGTGATTCGCACCAGTGGACTTTGACCCTTACCCGCATGAGCGGCAGCAACGTGGGCCTGTGCGTCGCCGCGTGAATGGACGCGGCCAGCCTTGTCGGTGGTCAAGGAAATATCCAGACTTCAAAATTTTGAGGCCCGAGCGGGGGCGGAGCAAACCGTTAGCCGCAACTCGAACAGAAAAATCACTCGCGTTGACTATAAAATGCCCATTCGATCTACCATTCAAGACGAAATCTGAGCAAAAAATGCAAATTAGGCCGGGAACTTCGCGAGCAGCGGCTGGTTGGCCTCAGTTACTACTGTGGCTGACTAACAGGTTCGGTGGCAAGATCAGGATAGATCAGCGCCGAGCACTGCCTGTTGCTGGCGTCTAGAACGGTTTGCTCCTGCGCTGTGAGCAGGCCTGAGTAAACAGCGTCCCAAAGATCATTGTCTTCGACGGTCTTGAGCCCACACAGGCAATAGGTGGTGCAGAGCCCTGGAGCCGTGCCGCCGGCTTCGCAGGTGCTTTGGCAAGAGCCGAGAAAGTCCGACTGGCGCATGGCGATCTGCGGCTGGAGCAGGGCTGCCGCTGGATAGATCACCGCAAGCAGAAGGGGCTGATGCAGGAGATAGATAAGCAGGCTCCAGCGGCCGAGGAACTGAAGCACGCGCGAGAGGCGGCCCTGCGGGTTGATGCGGGCGATGCGTTCGGAAAAGGTTGAGCGCAGAACAAGGCGGGTGGCTGCGATACCCAGCAGAACAACGCCGAACCAAGGAAAGATCGGCACGAGATCGTTGGCTGGCGGTGGCACTTGCCAAAAGCCGATCCAGGACCATGGTTTTTCGTTGAAAAGGGGGTTCGCGTAAAACCAGGGCAGGGCAAGGACCGGGACAGTAACGGCGATCAACAGCCGGAGCGGGGCCAAGATGAAGGGCATGGCCAGGACACTGAACAAGGCAATGGCGTGGAGCACGCCAAAATACACAAAGGTGTCCGGGAAGGCGATGTATGTGCCCAACGTGATCAGCAACGCGCCCACAAGCACGAACACCCAGCGCTTCCAGAAGGCGCGCCAGCGTATGCCGCGCCCATGTCCTAGCACCAGGCCAACGCCAACCAGGAACAAGAATGCGCTCAATATGGTGCGGGCGATGACTACCCATTGCGGATCGTAGCCGACGTCGGCCGAGATGAAGCGCAAGTAGCTCAGATCCCAGCACAGATGGTAGGCGATCATGGCTATGATCGCGACACCGCGAGCAAGATCGACAACGGCGAAGCGCGGACGTGATCCGGTAATGACGCTCATCAGGCGATTTGCGCTAGGACGGCTAGGAAAGACTCGCCATAGCGGTCGAGCTTTGCCTGGCCGACGCCGGGAAGATTGAGCATGTCGTGCGGATGTTTGGGCATGGCCAGCGCCATGGCGCGCAGTGTCGCGTCGTGGAAGATTACATAGGGCGGCACACCCTGCGCCTTGGCGATGCGGGTCCGCTCGTCACGCAGAGCCTCGAACGCCGGTAGCGCGTGCTCCGGTACCGTCGCCGCCCGAGCCAGGGCACGACGTACTTCGATGGATTTCTTGGGCCGGTCCTTGCGCAGGATCACCTGACGTTCGTGCTTGAACACAGCGCGGGCGCCTTCGCCCAAGGTCAAGGCACCATGGGCCCCATGATCGACCACAATCAGGCCGGCAGCGGTCAACTGCCGGATTACCGACTGCCAGGCCTTGCTGTCCAGGTCGGAGCCCTGTCCGAACACTGCCTGATTGTGATGACCGAAGCGCTCGACCTTTTCAGTCGCCTTACCGGTCAACACGTCGATGACGTGTGCCGCGCCGAACCGCTGGCCGGTGCGGTATATCGCGGCGAGGGCCTTGATGGCGGCCTCCGTGCCGTCCCAGGATTCTACCGGCGAGCGGCAGGTGTCGCAATTGCCGCATTGGCCGGGATGGGCCTCCCCGAAATGGTTGAGGATGGCCTTCCGCCGGCATTCCGGCGTTTCGCAGACGCCCAGCAATGCATTGAGCTTACCGTGTTCGAGCCGCTTGATTTCATCTGGCGCGTTACCCTCGTCGACCATGCGGCGGCGCTGCACCACGTCGGCCATGCCATAGCTCATCCAGGCATCGGCGGGCTGTCCGTCGCGGCCGGCGCGGCCGGTCTCCTGGTAATAAGCCTCAATCGAGGCCGGCAAATCCATATGCGCGACATAGCGCACATCTGGCTTGTCGATGCCCATGCCGAAGGCGACCGTCGCCACCATGCAGATGTTTTCTTCCTTAAGGAAAGCATCTTGGTTGGCGCTGCGGCGCTCTGGCGGCAGCCCCGCGTGATAGGGCAGGGCCGGGATACCCTTGGCACAAAGCCATTCAGCCGTGTCCTCGACCTTGGCCCGCGACAGGCAATAAACGATGCCCGAGCTGCCTTTGTGCGCGGCAAGAAAGGCCAGCAATTGCTCGCGCGCCTTGTCTCGCTCGACGATGGAATAGAAGATATTCGGCCGGTCGAAACTGGTAGTGAAGACGCGGGCCTGTTCGAGCCCCAAGCGCTCGATGATGTCTTCGCGCGTGGTCGGATCGGCAGTAGCGGTGAGCGCAATGCGCGGAACGCCGGGGAAGAGCTCGGTAAGGCGGCTGAGTTCGCGATACTCCGGGCGGAAGTCATGGCCCCATTGCGAAACGCAGTGAGCTTCATCAATAGCAAATAGTGCAATCTCGATGCCCGATAGCATGCTGGCAAAGCCCGGTGTCGCGACCCGCTCGGGAGCAACGTAAAGCAGGTCCAGCTCACCAGCGCGCAACTGCCTGCGGACAGCAGCGGATTCTTCCGGCGTCAGGGATGAGTTCAGGGCCGCAGCGGCGACGCCGGCCTGGCGCAAGGCCTCGACCTGATCGCGCATGAGGGCAATAAGGGGGGAGATGACAATGCCGACACCAGGACGGCAGATCGCCGGAATTTGGTAGCACATCGACTTGCCTGCACCGGTCGGGAACAGGACTACGGCGTCGCCGCCATCGACCAAATGGTTGACGACGTCGGCCTGCTGGCCGCGAAAGCTCTTGTGGCCGAACACATCGCGCAGCACCAAAAGTGGGTCGCGCGGCATGGCGGCCGCAAAGCTGAAGAGGTCGAAGCGCGATTCAAGAATGCTCACGAGAGCTGTTGAATCATACGGCCCCATGTGTCGCAAGGCCGCAAAAGCCTGTGATCGGTTCTTCTTGGACTAAGCAAAATTTCATGGCTCAAGGAGATGCCAGCGGTTTGCTCAGGAAAGGCGAGCCGCGCAGGACAAAGCGCCATGGTGTTTCGGCACCTTTGGTGATGCCGATCCGGGGTCCGGTGAGAATTTCATGGTCCATCTCGCGGGCGCGCAGTTGAAAAGGTGCTTGATCCAGCGGCAAGCCGTTGTGGCGAAGGTCCACGCCAAGGGCTTGGCATAGCTTCCCAGGACCTGAGCAGAGTTGAGGTGTGCTTAGACCGGCGCGGCGCTGCTGCATCGTTGGCAGGTCCTGTGCCGGTTCGAGCGCTCGCACCAGTACGGCGCTGCCCGGCTGACAAACGAAGTTGAGGCACCAGTGGATGCCATAACTTTTGTAGACATAGGCATGGCCAGGTGGACCGAACATGGCAGCATTACGCGGGGTCGGACCGCGGAAGCTGTGAGAGGCTGGATCGGTCTGGTCATAGGCTTCGACCTCGACGAGGCGGCCACCGACGCCGTCCACAAGCAGTGTCACGCCGATCAGATCGCGTGCAACGTCTACAACCGGACGATTGAAGAACGAGCGATCGAGCAACAGCCCCAGGAGTGCTGCGCCCGGAGTATTTTCTTCATTCATGCAGGTGTCCGCCCAATCTTTGCCAACTCACGAAACTGGTTTGATCCAACGAGCCAGAGGCTGACAAGTCGCGGTAGTCTATGCCAAGCTTGGGCGAAGGGGAGAAACATGGGCTTTCGGGCACTGGTCATAGATAGGAACGAAGCGGGGAAAATGTCCTCGTCCGTGCAGATACTGGATGATAGCCGCCTGCCTGAAGGTAATGTGACGGTTGATATCGAATGGGCCGGGCTCAACTACAAGGACGGGCTGTGCCTGACCGGTGTTGGTGGATTGGTGCGGAACTTCCCCCATGTAGCCGGCATCGACTTTGCTGGAACGGTGCGAGAAAGCAGCGATGGGCGCTATGCACCGGGACAGGAAGTGGTGTTGACCGGCTGGCGCGTGGGCGAGTCTCATTGGGGCGGCTATGCCGAGCGCGCGCGGGTCAATGCCGATTGGCTGGTGCCGCTGCCGGACGGTTTCTCGACGCGCGATGCGATGGTGGTGGGTACGGCCGGGCTGACGGCGATGCTTTCCATCAACCGGCTTGAAGCCGCGGGACTGCAGCCGGATGCGGGCGAGGTTCTTGTAACGGGCGCTGGGGGCGGTGTGGGGTCGATCGCCATTTCGATGCTGGCCCGGCTCGGCTACCAGATTGCGGCACTGTCCGGTCGGGCGCAGCATGGGGACGCGCTCAAGGGACTGGGCGCGTCTACCCTTGTGGATCGGGCGGAGTTTCTGGCCCAACCCGACAAGCCGCTCGAATCCGCACGCTGGGCGGCGGCGATCGACAATGTGGGCGGAACTGTACTCGGCAAACTGCTCAAACAGGTAAAGTATGGGGGTGCGGTTGCCAGCATCGGCAATGCAGCCGGTGTGGAGCTTGCCACCAATGTCCTGCCGTTCATCCTCCGTGGCGTGACCCTGATCGGCATCGACAGCGTCATGCAACCGTTCGAGACGCGGGTCGCGGCTTGGCGGCGCATTGCCCAAATCTTCGACGTGCAAGCCTATGGCAGCATGGTGCGAGAGATAGGCTTGGAGGATTTGCCCGATGCCGCGCGCGAAATCCTCGCCGGTGAGGTCAAGGGCAGGGTTTTGGTGCGGCCGCGTTGAATCGAGCATCTACCGGTAGCCCGCAGCCTGTAGCTCGAACAGCTCGGCATAATGACCGCGCAAGGCGACGAGGTCTTCGTGCGAGCCGGATTCAAGGATGCGACCGTTTTCCAACACGAGGATGCGGTCCGCCATGCGAACGGTTGAGAACCGGTGCGAGATGATGACTGCAGTTTTGCCTGCAGCAAGGCTCTTGAAGCGCGAGAACACATCGGCTTCCGCCTTGGCATCGAGCGCGGCGGTGGGTTCGTCGAGGATGATGAGGTCGGCGTCGCGCATATAAGCGCGGGCGATGGCGACCTTCTGCCATTCGCCACCGCTGAGATCGCGCCCCTTCTTAAACAAGCGCCCCAATTGCTGATCGTACCCCTGCGGCAGTTTGCGGATGACCGCATCGGCAAGGCTGCGCTCGGCAGCATCTTGGATGCGTGCCATGTCGTCCTGGTCGGCAATCCGTCCGACGCCGATGTTTTCGCGTGCTGTAAGGCTATAGCGGATGAAATCCTGAAAGATGACGCCGATATGGGCGTGAATGTCTCCGACGGCAAAATCCTTGAGGTCGACACCGTCAAGTGTGATGCATCCTTCGTCGGGATCGTAAAGGCGCGTCAGGAGCTTGACGATCGTGGTCTTGCCCGCGCCATTTTCGCCTACCAGCGCCAGGGTTTCACCGGCAGCTAAGGTAAAGCTCAGGTGCCGGATGGCCCAGCCCTCGGTGTCCGGGTAGCGAAAACCTACATTGTCGAACACGATGCCTTGCTGGATCGACTGCGGAAACGGCTTGGGGCCCGCAGGCGACAGAATGGTTGGCTCGATCTCGAAGAACGAGAACAGATCATCCAGATACATGGATTGCCCGGCGATCTGGGTGAAGCCGAGCAGGATCTTCTGGAACAAGCCATTAAGGCGCAGGAACGAGCCGGACAGGAATGCCAGATCGCCGATGGAAAAGTCGCCGGTAATGGTGCGCCAAACAATAAAGGCATAAGCGCCATAATAGGTGAGGGTCGAGATTGAGGAGAACAGCGCGCCCCATGCTGCCCGCTGAGTGGAGAGCGAGCGGTTCTCGAGAAAAATGGTATGGGCCAGTTGCTTGAACCGGGTGATTAGAAACCCGCCAAGGCCAAAGAGCTTGAGCTCCTTGGCCGTTTCGGCACTGGCGCCGATATAGCGGATATATTCGAGCTCGCGCCGTTCGGGCGTGCGCCAGCGGCTCATATTGTAGGCAAGGCTATTGAACCGCGTTTCGCCCCAAATAGCGGGCACGAAGCTGAGGGGCAGCAGCAGGATCAGCCACGGCGCATAGGCGAAAAGACCCGCTGCGAGCGTCAAGACCGTTATGATATCCTGCGCTTGCCCGAACATCTGGCTGAGTAGCGCGTTCCGACCAGCGGCTTGGCGGCGGGCGCGCTCGAGGCGGTCCTGGTACTCGGCGGATTCGAAATGCATGAGGTCGAGTTTGGCCGCGTGGCTCATGAGCTCGACACTGACCGTATTCGAATGCAACTCCGAGAGGACTGAGTCGACCAATCCTGTGGCACGCGACAGAAGGTCAGAGCCGACTACTAAGGCAAGTTCGAGCGCCAGAAGCGTAACTATGGTGGAAAGAGCACCGCTGGTCCACCAATCGGCAAAACTGGGCCCGGGTGTCGCAGTCGTAGTGAGCCGCACGACCTCGTCGATGATCAGCTTTCCCACATAAAGCATGGCGATCGGCTGCAGCGATGCAAGGAGCCGCAGGCCCATGCTGGCGGCGGTTAGGGGCGGGCTGGTGCGCCAGATCTGAGCCACCAGACGGCCGAGATGGCGGAGGTTTTGCAGGCGTTCGCGAAAGCTGGGGCGTTGGTCTGGCGTGGGAAGCGGGCGGCGCCCGGAAGGCATGGTCATGGTGCCAGTGTAACTGTCGGCGAGCGCCGGGAGAACTTAGTTTGCTGCAAAAAAGCGTTGGCGACGCCTCCCTCCGAGAAGAGGGAGACTCAGGCCTTAGAAGCGCTGGGCTGGTTCAGGCTTGTTTCCAACGATTGTTTCGATGCGCTCGATGACGTCGGGGGTGAGCTTATCCTTGGACTGCAGCGCCGAAAGGTTGTCCTCAAGCTGCGATAGCTTGGACGCGCCAAGGATAACTGTCGAAACATGCGGGTTCTGGAGGCACCAGAGCAGGGCAAGGTGGTGCACTGGCAGGCCGATCTCGCTGCCTAGCCCTGCAAGCTGGCGGATTTGCTCGAGCTTGGCCTTGCCCGCTTCGCTGGTCCATTCCTTCTTGAGCCACTCGTAGCCGGGCAAATTCATGCGGCTGTCAGAAGGAATGCCGTCATTGTATTTGCCGGTGAGGGCGCCCGAGGCGAGCGGGGACCAGATGGTGGTGCCCAGGCCCATGAGGTCATAAAGCGGTAGATAGTCCTTTTCGATCTTTTCGCGCACGAAGAGATTGTACTGCGGCTGCTCCATGGTGGGGCCAATGAGATTGTTGGCGCGGGCGAAAGCCCAGGCTTCGGTCAGTTGCTGCGCGTTCCACTCAGACGTGCCCCAATACAGCACCTTGCCCTGCGTGATGAGGTTGTGCATGGCCCAGACGGTTTCCTCGATCGGGGTATCGATGTCGGGGCGATGGCAGAAATAAAGATCAAGGTAGTCCACCTGCAGGCGCTTCAGCGCGGCATGGCAAGCCTCGGTCACGTGCTTGCGTGACAAGCCCTTTTGCGTCGGCTTGCTGCCGCCCCAGAACACTTTGGATGAGACCGAGTAGCTGTCGCGGCTCCAACCCAGATCCTTGAGTGCAGCGCCCATCAGCGTCTCGGACTCACCGGCTTCATACCCCTCGGCATTGTCGAAGAAACTTATGCCCTCGTCATAGGCAAGACCCATCAGGGCGAGCGCTTCCTTGTGGTCGACCTGCTTGCTGAAGGTGACCCAAGACCCTAGCGACAATTCACTGACCTTGAGACCCGATTTGCCCAAGCGACGATATTCCATGGCTGCTCTCCTGGTTTGTTTTATCGTTACATGCCGATAGATCTAGGCGGTCTTACGTCTTTGGCTGCGTGTCTGTAAAGACAGGCAGCCGACGTCCTTGAACCATGTGCGGTGCTGGCCCGTTCGGGATCACCGTGGAAAAGAGGACGCCAGAAATGCTCAAAGACATGAACTCGGCAGCGATCGTTGCTGTGACCGATATTGCAAGAGCCCGCCACTTCTATGAGCAGACGTTAGGTTTGCGCCTGATCCGGGGCGACGAGCATGTGCTCGAATTTGAAACCGGCGAAACCTCGCTGGTGGTTTACCGTTCCGAGTTTGCCGGTACCAACAAGGCCAATGCCGTAGTCTGGGGCGTGGGTGAGGAGATTGAGCAGATTGTTTCAGACCTTCAGGCAAAAAGTGTTGCGTTCGAGAATTATGAAGGCATGGACCGGGAGGGGAATATCCATCGTGCCGGCGACTTCCGCATGGTCTGGTTCAAGGACCCGGACGGCAATATCCTGCATCTCAACAGCGGCAACTAGGGCAGAGCGCGCAGGAATGCCGCGAGGTTGTCGGTGACATGGTGGACGTGCGGCCCGGCGGCGCGTCCGAGTTCCCAAGCTTCGACTTGCTCATGGGCGAAGTCGGGTGCGGCAACGACCTGGATGGTCGCCATGCCGACCTCATGAGGCACAAGCAGGTTCTTCTCCAGATCGTCGAACATGGCGGCGCGCGTGGGGTCGATCCCGTGGAGGGCGAAAAAGCCTTCGTAAGCTTGGCGATGCGGCTTGGGCACATAGGTCATGGCGCGGATGTCATGGACATGTTCGAACAGTTCGCCGCCGCCCAGCTTGGCAAGCACGGAACGGGCATGCTTGGTGTCGCCATTGGTGAGGATGAACTTGCGGCCGGGCAGGGCGCGGATCACCTCGACCAGTTCAGGGTGCGGGTCAACCGGCGAATAATCGATCGCGTGGACGCTATCGAGGAAGTGCTCGGCATCGACCTTGTGCTGGTGCATGAGCCCGTTCAGCGTCGTGCCGAACTCGCGATAATAGGATTTCTGCAGGTCACGCGCGGCCTCGAAATCGAGCTTGGTCAAATCCATCACGTAGTTGGTGATGCGAACATCGATCTGCGCGAAGAGGTTGCAGGTGCGCGGATAGAGGGTGTTGTCGAGGTCGAACACCCAGTCTGTGACATGGCTAAGGCTGGCGCGCGTCGGTACGGTCAGATCGTTCATGCGGTTAATATGCGCCCAACCCGTATAATTTTCACCTAAAGAGTACGGGAACGGCGCGCGAGGCGCCGCTCCCAAGTCGGTTATTCGGCAGCTTGATTAGCTTGGACGGCCAACCCAAGGGCGGTGATCAGCCCAGCGGGGTTGGCAGCCGCGGCGGCAAGCACCAAGATCGACGTGGGCGAGGGCGGAGCCACGACGACTTCCAAGCTCTGCGGATCGTCAAGGAACTCGGACACTGGCGGCACGACGACATCGTTGAGCTCGGGAATGCCAGACTGGGCAACCAGGCTCGGAAGGGTGGCCTTTAGGCCTTCCACAAAGCTTGCGCGATCGGCGCCGGACTGCTCGGCAAAGAAATCGAGCAGGCGCCCCGCAATGGATGCATCGTCATAGCGTATAGACGCGCCGACGATGGACACGCCCTGCATCAGAGCCATGGTCTGCATCATCTGGGCCTGCGCTTCTTCTTCCGTCGGCGCTTCGCCGGTTTCGCTCATCTGCGCCTGCATGGCATAGATCTGATCAAGCACGGCAGGGGTGAGACCGGTCGCGTCGAACGTCAGATTGAGCGCACCGACATCGGCGAAATCGAGCAGGAACTCGTCCATTACCATGTGCCCATCGGCCATGGACCAGGTGAAGTTCTGCGTAATATCACCCGCAACATTGGTGAGGCCAAGCTGCTCGATCGTCGCAGCGGCGGCAGGATCTTCTTCCTGAACGCTGGATAGGTCGACATTGATGCCCGTAATATCGAAGGCGGATGTCAGGTCAACCAAGGCGTCTGTGCCTTGCTCGGGATTGAAGGTGTTGGCGGCTTCAGCGCTTTCATAACTGAACACGACTTCGCCTTCGCGCTCGATCGAGAGTGGGCCGGTGCTGATCGAGCCGACTAGTTGCAGCAGATCGGTTGCAGGGACGGTTTCGCCAGCCGGAACGAACAGCCCGTCAATGCGGATGTCGCTCAGCGTGATGTGGCCAGTCGGCTCTTCGGCGAAATCGGCGTCGATGTCGGGGATCGTGACTGACTCGGCCAGATAGCTGCCGTCTTCGCGTTCCGTGACACCGGTGAAGGTAATCACAGTATCGGTGGTAAAGCTGGTGGGTTCGTTTTCCATCCCAGCCATGTTCACTGTCACACCTTCGACTGTGATGGTGTCGCCGTCCAGCGTGGCCGGGCCGAACTCAAAGCCATAGCCGATGTTTTCGTATACTGCGGCAACCCGGTCCACAAATGCTTGCGCTTCGAGAGCCGAAGCAGGCTGCATCATGATGGCGGTCGCGGCAGTGGCGAGCAGCAGGAATTTGCGATTAGGCGTCAGCATCAATTCGTCTCCGGTCTGGTTTTGTCTGGTCGTCAGGCGATCGAGAGGCGGGTCACGGGCGTTGGGTCGACCTGCCATTAGCCGATTGCAATGCAATGCGGCAGAAAAACGCTCCTTCAGTCGATAGTGTATTGATGACCAAAAGATAAGACGCTGCTGTGAAGCTAAGGCGGCCTATTCGAGCAAGCTTTGGGTAACTCATCTATTGTCGAGGAACTGCTTATAGGCCGGGTTCTCGGTTTCTTCCCAATAGGGAAAACCGATGGCTTCAATATGGGCAATGAAATCGGGCCTTGTCCCGGGTGGCACCTGGATGCCGACGAGCACTCGGCCGTAGTCGGCGCCGTGATTGCGATAATGGAACAGGGATATGTTCCATTCGTCGTTGAGCCCTTCAAGAAATTTGAGCAGAGCACCGGGACGCTCCGGAAATTGAAAGCGATACAGCACTTCGTCCTGCAAATCCGCGACACGGCCGCCCACCATGTGGCGTACATGCAGCTTGGCGACTTCATTGTCCGTCATATCGGTGACGGTAAGACCATGATTTTGCAATTGCGCGATGATCTCGCGCTTTTCCGCATCGCCGCGTGTCAGCTTGACGCCCACGAAAATCCTGGCAGTGGTGCCGTGGGCGAAGCGATAGTTGAATTCGGTGATCGAGCGCTGGCCCAAAAGGCGGATGAAAGCGCGGTAGCTGCCGGGCCGCTCGGGGATCTCCACAGCCAGCAGGGCTTCGGCCCGTTCACCAATCTCGGCCCTTTCGGCGACATAGCGTAAGCGGTCGAAATTGACGTTGGCGCCTGAATTGATGGCGATCAAGGCGCCGCGCGGGGCTTCGCCTCGTTCGACCTGCCGCCGCAGTCCGGCCAAGGCCAGGGCGCCGGCGGGTTCGGCGATGGCGCGCATGTCGTCGAAGATGTCCTTGATCGCGGCGCAAATCTCGTCGGCTGTGACGGTGACAATGTCGTCGAGCAATTCGCGGCAAAGCCGGAATGTTTCGGTGCCCACCTGGCGTACGGCGACGCCGTCGGCAAAGAGCCCGACTTGGTCCAGCGCCACCGGGTGCCCGGCGGCAATCGCAGCCTTCATGCTCGCCGCTTCCTCGGGTTCAACGCCGATGATGCGAATATCGGGACGCAGGAATTTGACGAACGCCGCGATGCCGGCGGCGAGCCCGCCGCCGCCTACGGGAATATAGATTGCGCCGATATCGCCGGGATGCTGGCGCAGCAATTCCATGCCGATCGTACCTTGGCCGGCGATGACGTCGGGATCGTCGAACGGATGCACAACGACATAGCCGTGTTTTTCGGCCAATTCGGCGGCATGAGCGCGAGCTGCGTCGAACCCGTCGCCAAACAGCACGACCTCCCCGCCCAGCCGGCGGACTGCCCCAATCTTTATGATGGGGGTCGTAGTCGGTATGACGATAACGGCGCGGATACCGAGCCGCGTGGCTGAAAGCGCGACGCCCTGCGCGTGATTGCCGGCCGATGCGCAAATCACGCCGCGCGCGCGCTCATCGAGCGAAAGTTGGGCAATGCGATTGTGCGCGCCCCGGATCTTAAAGGAAAACACCGGCTGCATGTCTTCGCGCTTGAGCAGGATCTCGGCGCCCAGACGGGCTGATAGCAGCTCCATCTTTTCGAGTGGCGTTTCCTCGGCAGCCTCATAGACCGATGATGTAAGAATGCGGCGGACATAATCCTGCATGGGGGCACTCCGGTGTTGGCCGGGATGGACGCCGCTCCAGCATTTTTGTCAACCACAGGACGTGCGCAAGCGCCGCCCCGGGTGCGGTGATGAGGTGAGCGATGGTGGCGAGGCCGCTGCCTCGATGGGTTTTGTAGTATTGAGGCAGTTGCCTCGCCACCAAACCGGGTCTTTTCGCAGGGTCGGTTCAGGCACCACCATTATTTCAGGCGCGGCTGCCGATATCCCGCACAAGCAGGGCGACCCCTGCTTCTCCGGCTGTCCCCGCGCGCATCACTCGTCATGACTGGGCTCTGCGTGGGCGATGGGGTGGAGAATAGTGGAGGTGAAAGGTGAGGGGAGAAGATGGATAAGTTTGTAAGGACACGAGCGATCCCACCTAGCCCCCTTAGAAGGGGGAGGGATGGATCGAAGGTAAACAGAGACGGTGCAGCAAACGCGATCTGCTCCTCCCTAAACGGGAAAAGGGCCAGGGTGAGAGGTGCCACAAGAGCCACCTTGCGGTTGTGGCGTGATCTCGGGATGGACCCCGTTCAACGCCGGGGTCACATCGGGGGTGTGGCTAGCCTTGTTTGAACGCCAACATCCTGTTCTTTAATTACCATCTCACTTGTCCGTGCAACCTTGACACAACTGCATGGCTGCTCTTCCTCAATCAAACGATTGATTGACCAACCCATCAACGCTATAGCTGCCCCTACGGCGAGGCGAGATGACACTGGAACAATCCAATCTCAGGCGCGAAAGCGGTGATGAACGGCGCACGGCGATTGCTGCGGCGGCGCGGGGAATTATAGTTGAAAAAGGGCTGGAAGGTCTTCGCACGCGCGACATTGCGCAGCGTGTCGGCATCAACATCGCGACCCTGCATTATCATGTGCCCTCCAAGGAAGCGCTGATCGCGCTAGTGGCGGAGAGTATTCGCAGGGATTTTCGCGAGCAGGCCTTGCGGCAGAACCGGGAGGGCAAAACGGCCTTGGGCTTGCTGCGGCTGGAGTTCGAGGACTTTCGCGAGGTGGTGGAAGACATGCCCGAACTTATCATTGTCATGACCGAGATGATGGAGCGGGCGCGGCGCGATCCGGCGATTTCTGCCATCATGGCGCCCTTGCACGATTTCTGGCGCCAGCAATTTGTCGAGATTTTTCAGCTCGGGATCAAGGACGGCTCGTTCCGGCCCAATCTCGACCCCCCTGCCGCAGCCTTCATCACCACCGGAGCGCTGGTGGATTGCTGGCGGCGATGGACTCCCTTCAGCGTGCCGCTTGCGCCCTTGCTGGCCGAGTTGGAGCGCTGCTTCACACCCATTTCAAAGGACATCTGAGGACAGAACGATGGCGGACCATCAAAACCAAGAGGCGCTGGCTGCGCCCGATCCACGCCGCTGGCCAGCGCTCTTTGTGCTGCTCATCGCCAACTTCATGAATCTGATTGACGTTACCATCGTCAATGTCGCGCTGCCTTCCATGCGCGAGAGCCTAGGCGCAACGGACAGCCAGATCGAGTGGGTCGTTGCCGCTTTTATCTTAGCGTTTGCGCTTGGCTTGCTGCCGTTTGGGCGGCTCGGCGACATCTTTGGGCGCACCAGGATGTTCCTGATCGGCGTCGCGAGCTTTACGGCGGCCTCGGCGCTCTGCGGTCTGGCGCCCAATATCGAGTTCCTGATCCTTGCCCGCGTCATTCAAGGCCTGGCAGGCGCGATGATGACGCCACAAGTGCTGGCTATCGCTACGGTCACTTTCCCGCCCCATGAACGGGGCCAGGCCTTTTCCCTGTTCGGGCTTTCGGCCGGGCTGGCTTCGGTCTGTGGCCCAATTCTGGGCGGTATCCTGGTGTCGGCTAATCTCTTCGGCATGGAGTGGCAGCCGATCTTTCTGGTCAATATCCCCATTGGCATCGGTGCTGTTATTGTCGGCTGGTTCCTGATTCCCCGCTTGCCGGGTCATGCCGGGCTCAAGAACGATTTCGTCGGTATTGCGCTCTTTGGCTTGGCGATCCTTGCTGTAGTGTTTCCCATCATTGAAGGGCGAGCCTATGGCTGGCCGCTCTGGGTCTTTGGCATGATGCTGGGCGGTCTGGTCCTGATGGCGGCATTCGTTGTCTGGACGCGCGGCCGGGCCAAGGCAGGCGAACCGCAATTGCTCAACTATGACCTGATCACTAACCGCCAGTTCATGTTTGGCGCTTTCGTCACTACCATCTTCGCCTCGGGTATTCCGGGCATGTTCATGGTTATCTCCTTGCTGCTGCAGGGCGGCTTTGGCTTCACCCCGCTTGAATCGGGGCTGACCAACACGCCGTTTTCCGTGGGCGTGCTGATCGCATCGGTGATCGCCGGGCGGTTCGGCTCGCGGTTCCTCCGGGCGCGCCTTGCCACATCCGGGGCGCTGCTGGTTCTGGGTATCGGCTGGCTGCATTTCTATATTGCCGGTGTGACCGACAGCATCGATCATTGGGCGTTCCTCATGCCCCTGCTGATCGCAGGCATCGGGCTGGGCCTGGGCTTTTCATCCCTGTTCCAACTGGTGTTGGCGAATGTGCCGCCGCGAGATGCAGGCGCCGGATCGGGGGCGTTGCAGGCGTTCCAGCAGGTTGGTGGCGCCCTGGGTGTGGCGTTTATCGGGGAAATCTTCTTTGGCAATTTGGGGCGGGCACTTGCCGCAGGCGCGCCGCAGCACGCTGCGTTTGCCTCGGCCGCAAGCCTTGCACTTTGGTATGTCGTGGGAAGTTTTGCACTGGTGTTCCTGGCTGCCCGGTTCTTCCGGCGCCCGGCACCAACACAAGGGCAGACTCCGGGTCAGCCGGTGCTGGCCGAAGCCTAGCGGCAAACAAGAAGGGCCGCCTCCGGGCGGCCCTTATCTGGAAAGCGGCAACTCAGCGCACGATCAGCGTGCCGGCACCGAACTCGGTAAAGAGCTCAACCAGCACCACATGCGGCTGCTTGCCATTCAGGATCACCACGCCCTCGACGCCGTTTTCGAGTGCCTCAAGGCAAGTCTCGACCTTTGGGATCATGCCGCCCGAGATAGTGCCGTCGGCGATCAATTCCTTGGCTTCGCGCACCGAAAGCTCAGGGATCAGCGCGCCACTCTTGTCCAGAACGCCGGGCACGTCGGTCAGGAACAGCAGGCGCTTGGCGCCGAGCGATCCGGCAATAGCGCCGGCAAAAGTGTCGGCATTGATGTTGTAGGTATTGCCGTCGCGCCCCGGGGCGACGGGGGCGATGACCGGGATCATTTCCGAGCGCGCCAGCAGATCGAGCAGCGTGCGATCCACCTCCACCGGCTCGCCGACAAAACCGAGATCGAGCACGGTTTCAATATTGGACAGTGGATCCTTGACGGTTTTGACGGCCTTTTTGGCAAAGACCATGTTGCCGTCCTTGCCGCAAAGACCAATCGCCCATTCGCCCTCCGCATTGATCAGGGCCACAATCTCCTTGTTGATCGAACCGGCCAGAACCATTTCGACCACCTGCATGGTGCGCTCGTCGGTGACACGCAGGCCCCCTTCGAACTTTGATTCGATGCCGAGGTTTTTGAGCATGGAGGCGATCTGCGGCCCGCCGCCATGCACCACGATTGGATTGACCTTGGATTGCTTCAAAAGGGCAATGTCTCGCGCAAAGGCCGAGCCGAGCTTGGCATCGCCCATGGCGTGGCCACCATATTTGACGACAACCGTCTTCCCCTCGTAGCGCTGCATATAGGGCAAGGCCTGGGCCAAAATGCCCGCCTCGTGGGTGAACCGGTCGGTCATTGAAATTTGTTCGGACATGGTAAGACCTGTCGGTTGTCGATGGGCGGGAAAAAGTCCGCCACGGGCATAGAGCATCGCTAGACAAAGGAAAAGACGCTAATGGGGCAATTGCGCCATTGATCCGTACGCGTTTTTGTTGCGTTGTGTAGGGGCCAGACATCGTACCGGGCAAGGGCGAGGTATCGGCATGCGCTGGGAGGCAAGCTATATTGATGTCCATGCAGATGACTCCGTCCCAGGAGATCGCGGATTTGATCGCCCGCTGCGCCTTGCGCGACCGCTTGGCGTTCCGCAAACTGTACGAACGTACCAGCGCGAAACTCTTTGGCGTAACGCTGCGTATCTTGAAGGACCGTTCAGAGGCCGAAGAGGCCATTCAGGAAGTCTATGTGAAGATCTGGCAGCGCGCCGATCGTTACGTGGCCGGCAATACGAGCCCGATAAGCTGGCTCGTTGCGGTGGCGCGGAACCATTCGCTCGACATTCTGAGGGCTCGCCGCCCGCCTTCGGACGACATTGATGTGGCGCTTGAGATTCCTGACTCCGGTCCTTCCCCCGAACGGGCGGCCCAGGTCAACGAGGAAAAGGCCCAGATCAATCGTTGCCTGGGCATGCTCGAACCCGATCGTGCCGACGCGGTGCGCGCCGCCTACCTCGATGGCTATAGCTACGAGGAACTGGCTTCACGCTACGCCGTGCCCTTGAACACAATGCGGACCTGGCTACGCCGGAGCCTCATCAAACTGAAAGATTGTCTGGCGGTATGAGTACGAGTGATGACATCGGCGGAGATTTCGAGGGCCGCAACGCCCTTATTGCCGAGTATGTACTCGGCGTACTTTCAGCACAGGAACATGATCGCGTTGGCCGCCTGATCGAGAACGATCGCGGTCTTCAGGCAGAGCGCGATTTCTGGATCGCGCATTTTGCAGCATTCAACGAGCAATACGCCGAGGCCCCGGTTCCGGATCACGTTCTCTCATCCATCGAGCGGCGCGTGTTTGGCGAGACTGCCAAGCCTTCCGTGAGCCATTGGTGGGATTCCCTGTTGGTGTGGCGCGGCATCGCGGCCGGCGCCTTGGCCGTTGCTGTAGCAGCCGTAGGCTTCAATCTTATGCAACCGGCGCCTGGTGTTGGCGCGTTGACCACCCAATTGGTTGCCGCGCTCGAGGAAGAAGGCAGCGATGTAAAATTCGTCGCGCTTTATGATGGCAGCGGCAATGTACGGCTGACGGCTCTTTCGGGCGCTGCGGTGCCGGACAAGGATTTCGAGCTTTGGGCAATCCAGGGTGACAATGCGCCGGTGTCCATGGGTGTCATCCCGGCGGCCGAGCGCAGCGCGGTCACTATCTCGCCCGAGGTGATGGCTGGCTGGGGTGAGGGATCGGTGCTGGCCATTACGCTAGAGCCGCCCGGCGGCGCTCCTCAAGGAATTCCCACCGGACCCATCATCGCGAAGGGCGCCGTTACGGAAATATAGCGCGCTTGGATCACTGAATAATTTCTCGATTTCAAGTTGTCATAAACGCTGCCACAGTCCTCAAAAAGGCTGTGGCAGTTTTGTTTAAATGTTTGCCGTACTTGAGAAAACTGGTGCTGGTGAGGCGCTCGTTTTTTATTTTCCGCCTATTTTTCCGCTTGTGAAACTTTCAACTCCTCATCCCGTTCCTTCGCACGTCCCAGCCGAACAATGGGAACGAAACACAGGAAGGAACGAATAATGAAACTCCGCGCTCTTACCCTTGCCGCCATGCTCTCGGTTGCCTCGCTCTCTGGCGCTGCCGTCTACGCCCAGGAGAACCCGATGGTTGGCGGCGCTGCAATGCCAGCAACCAACAACATCATCGAGAACGCCGTGAACTCGGCTGACCACACCACGCTCGTTGCTGCCGTTCAGGCTGCCGGCCTGGTCGAGACGCTGTCTGGCGAAGGTCCGTTCACCGTTTTCGCACCGACCAATGACGCTTTTGCAGCTCTGCCAGAAGGCACTGTCGACACGCTCCTGCTCCCAGAAAACAAGGACCAGCTGACCGCTGTCCTGACCTATCACGTGATCGCTGGCGACATTAAGTCTGCCGACCTGATCTCGATGATTGAAGAAAACGGCGGCTCCTACTCGGCTGCAACCGTTCAGGGTGCTGAGCTGACCTTCTCGGTTGAAGGCGAAAGCGTTGTGATCACCGACGCAGCAGGCGGCACTTCCACCGTGACTATCGCTGACGTCGACCAGTCGAACGGCGTGATCCACGTCATCGACGCAGTCCTGCTGCCATCCTCGTAAGCTGTCCCGCCGCCTGGTGCGGCGCGACTTTACATATCGGGAGGCGGAGCATCCGCCTCTCACCATAACTTGACGTGCCATCGCCTTGCCCAGGGATATAATGGCCGTCAATTCAGCCCCGCGCATGGCGCCGCGTCCCTCCCGCGGATCGCTGGCGCGGGGTAATTTGCAAAGGGAATGAACATGGTCATCAATCGTCGCGCTATTCTTCTTGGTGGCACAGGCCTTGCAGCCATCGGTGCCTTTAGCTTCCTGCGTCCCATGGAAGCGGTCGAGGCAGCAGAAGGCGATTTTCCGTTCAAACTCACCGATGCGGAATGGAAGGCCAAACTCGACCCTCTTGCCTATGACGTGCTGCGTCACGAAGGCACCGAGCGCCCGTTCACCTCGCCGCTCAACGACGAGAAAGGTGCCGGCACGTTCCTATGCGCTGGTTGTGACCAGGCGCTTTTTGCCTCGGACACGAAATACGATAGCGGCACCGGCTGGCCGAGCTTTTATACCTATATCGATGGCGCGCTCGGCACCTCCGAAGACAATTCGCTGTTTATGGCGCGCGTGGAAGTCCACTGCTCCAATTGCGGCGGCCACCAAGGCCATGTGTTTGAAGACGGCCCGGAGCCGACCGGCCTGCGCTATTGCATCAACGGTGTTTCTCTCAAGTTCCAAGCTGCCTGACGCGTTCTTGGTGGCCAGATAATTGACGCGAAAGCGGGAATTTTTTGTTCACCGGCCAATGCGCTTGAGTCTTGCTTCAGCTTAAGATTTCCAGCTATCGACGCTTGGGCAAGCTGGACCATTGAATGAAACTCACCATCATCCAGACCGGGGATGTACCTGCGCCGCTGCGCGCTAGGTTTGGTCCCTATCGTGACATGTTCGAAAAGATGTTCGATGGCACGGGGCAGGGCTTTAGCTATGAGATGGTCGCAGTGTCCGATGGCGAGCCATTTCCGGAGCCTGGCTCGCTAGAGGCGATTGTGATTACCGGCTCTCCAGCCGGTGTCTATGACGAGCTGCCTTGGCTTGCGCCTCTGCGTGGATTCATCCGCAATGCTTATAGCAGCCGTACGCCCATGCTGGGGGTGTGTTTTGGCCATCAGATCATCGCCGATGCGCTAGGCGGGGATGTGCGTAAATCCGAAAAGGGCTGGGGCTTGGGGCGGCATACATACGCGGTACGCCAGCAGCCCGGCTTCATGCAGGCTGCGCCCGATACGCTGGCAGTGGCTTGTTCGCATCAGGACCAGGTGATCACCCCGCCCGCAGAAGCCGATGTAATCCTGGCGTCCGAGTTCACCCCCAATGCCGGGCTTTTTTATCGCAACGGCCGGGCGCTGAGCTTCCAGCCGCACCCGGAGTTTGATGACGACTACACCGTCGCCTTGGCAGAGCTGAGGCGCGGCAAGATCGCCGACGAGGTGGTGGACAAGGCACTCGCCTCGATTGCCAAACCGTCCAATAGTAGCGATGTTGCGGGCTACATCGGACAGTTCTTTAAGGCAGGCTGAAATGGCTGTGGCGGAAAAGCTCTCTGAAGTCGACATCTATCTCGATACGCTCGACCACACGCGCAAAGCCGAAGTCCTCGCCTTGCGCGATTTGATCCTGAGCGCCGTGCCCGGGCTGACCGAGACGGTAAAATGGAATGCGCCCAATTATGGCCGTGGCGATGCCGACCGGATCACGATGCGGCTCCATCCCGGCAACCGCTTGCAGTTAATCTTGCACCGTGGTGCCAAGGCTGGAGCGGACGATCTGTTCCGCTTCGAGGACCCAGACAAGCTGATTAACTGGGCAGCGCCTGACCGCGGCGTCATCACCATCAAGGCTGCGGCGGATCTGGCAACCAAGGCTGCAGCGATGAGTGAAATCTTCCGGCGCTGGGTGGCGATGACCACCCGCTAAGTCTCAGCTCTCGAGCAGCATAGCGATCTCCGTCCGCAATTCCTTCAGACCATCGCCCTTGGCCGACGAGGTGAGGACCACATGCGGGTGGGCGGCAGGACGCTTGGTGATTGCAGCTTTCGTCGCGGCAATAACCTTCTCGAGCTCTTTGGCCAGCGGCTTGTCGGCTTTGGTCAAAACGATTTGGTAGCTGACGGCAGCCTTATCGAGCTCGTTCATTACTGTGAGGTCATTGTCCTTGGGACCATGGCGCCCATCAACCAGCACATAGACACGCCGCAGCGTTGCCCGACCGGTCAGATATTGGTGGATCAGCTTGGTCCAGGCACGCACCTTGTCTTCGGGCGCCTTGGCATAGCCATAGCCCGGCATGTCCACGATACGCAGATTTTCGCTCTGGCTCTCAAAGATGTTGAGCTCCTGCGTACGGCCCGGCGTGTTGGACGTGCGCGCTAGGCTCGAGGTGCCGCATAGAGCGTTGATCAGGCTCGACTTACCCACATTGGAGCGGCCGGCGAAGGCAATCTCGACCCGGTCCATGGGTGGCAGATCGGCGATGCGCACGCAGCCCTTGGTGAACAGGAACGGCCGGGCAAACAGCAAGCGACCTCTTTCGATACTGTCGGGCGAATAGTCGATGTCGCTCATTGTTGGCTCGCTTTTAAAGCATTAGCCCGCCGGATGGGTCCAGCGGGCTCTAGCACTTCCCATCGCGTGTGGCGATCAGGACTTGGTGGTCTCGACCGGCTTGGGCTTGCGCTTGAAGCTATCGAGGATATTGCCCAGCAAATTCACCTCGGCACCGTGACGCTTCATGATGAACCATTGCTGGGTCACCGAAAGAGCATTGTTCCAAGCCCAATAGATCACGAGACCCGCTGGGAAGGTGCCCAGCATGAAGGTGAAGATCACCGGCATCCAGTTGAAGATCATCGCCTGGGTTGGATCGGGTGGCGGCGGATTGAGCTTCATCTGAACCCACATGGTGATGCCCATGATCACCGGCCAAATGCCAAGATGAAGGAAGCTGCCGATGATCGGCACCGCCGTTGGGGTCCAGGGGATCAGCCCAAACAGGGTAAAGATGTTAGTCGGATCGGGCGCCGCCAAATCCTGAACCCAGCCAAAGAATGGTGCATGGCGCATGTCGAGGCTGATGAAGATAACGGTGTAAAGGGCAAAGAACACCGGGATCTGGATCAGGATCGGCCAGCACCCGCTCAGGGGATTAATCTTTTCCTTTTTGTAGAGCTCCATCATGGCCTGCTGCTGGGCCGGACGATCGTCCTTGAGACGCTCCTGGATGGATTTCATTTCCGGCTGCACGCGGCGCATGGCAGCCATGGAGGCATAAGACCGGCTCGCCAGCGGGAAGAAGATTGCCTTGACGATAACGGTCACCGCCAAGATCGCGAGGCCGAAATTACCCAATATGCCAAAAAGGAAGGTCAGCAGGTAATACATGGGCTTGGTGATGAAGTGCAGCCAGCCCCAATCGATCAGCAATTCAAGCCGGTCGAAACCATATTGCTGCTCGTAAGAAGAAATGACCGACTCTTCTTTAGCTCCAGCAAACAGATAGCTTTCGTGGGTTGCAGTCTGGCCCGCCGCAACCACGACAGGCGTCGTTTCAACAAAACTCGACTGGTAGTCGTCATAAGCGCCGGTGTTCTTCCAGGAGAACAGAGCATTGATCGACGTGCCGGCCTTGGGCAGGGCGGCTGTGGCCCAGTATTTATCCGAAAAGCCCAGCCAGCCGGTGGTGTTGTCGAACCGCACCTGCTGATCGTTCTGCAGGTCGGTGTATTTTTTGGAGATCAGATTGTTGGAACCTAGAACGCCATGGGGGCCTTCATGCTGGATGAAGAAATTGGCGACCTTGGGCGTGCCGTGGCGCGCAACGCGGGCATAGGGAAACAGCGCAACGTCGCCCGCGCCGGCGTTCTGGACTGATTGGGTGACGGTGAACAGATAATGCTCGTCCACCGCAAAGGTGCGGCGGAAGATAAGACCCGCACCATTATCCCAGGCCAGGGTAATGGGCGTTGCTGCTGTCAACGTCGTGCTGGCGCCTTCAATAGCCCAAACGGTCTGCCCATTGGGCACGGCAACGTTGGCCCCAGCAGCTGGAACCCAGCCCTGCTCGGCAAAATAGGCGTTCGGCGCGCCGGCTGGGGTCAAAAGGGTGATGATGGGGGAGTCGGGGTCAACCGTCTCACGGTACTGCTTGAGCTCGAGGTCGTCGAGCCGCGCGCCAGTGAGATTAATTGAGCCTGCCAGATCGGCGGTGTCGATCGTGATGCGCTGGCTGGCGGCAATCGCGGTTGCGCGGTCGGGAAAGCTCACACTACCATCAGCCGCAACAGTGCCTGGCGTTCCGGCGGCAGTACCAGGTGCTGTCGTCGTGGGCGTTGCCAAGGCCGCTTCGGACTGAGCCTGTGCCTGCTCGGCGGCAATCTGTGCCTGCTGCTGCGCCCGTTCCATCTGCGGTCCGGCAACGAAGAACTGCCAGCCGAACAGCACGATCATGCTGAGCACAATGGCCAGGATTATGTTGCGATTGTCAGTCATTATCTCGGTTTCCGTAGGCCGCGGCCGGAAGGTTTGTGTTGATCTGGCGATTTGGGAGCATGCACGCGCACGATTGCAGTGCCCAGATCGGCAACCAGCTTGCTGAAGGGTTCGCTCAACGCTTCTCGCCTGCCGACCAGCACATAGTCATGCTGGGGCAGAAAGTCACGCGCGCATGCTGTCACAGCCGCGCGAAGACGGCGTTTGATGCGGTTGCGCTGTGGAGAATTGCCCGTCTTTTTGGTGACGGTGAAGCCAACTCCGGGCTCCGGTTCAGGCGCGGCGATAGCCTGCAGCCCAAACGCAGAGCGCCCGGTGCGATTGCCCCGGGCGGCTCTCTGAAACTGTGAACGCTTGGTGAGCCGGCGCAAGGTCTTGCTCGGCTGCTCCATGGCCGTCATCCGGCCCGGAAGCCTTAAGCCGAGAGCTTCTTGCGGCCCTGGTTACGGCGGCGGTTCAGAATGATGCGACCATCCTTGGTCGCCATGCGGGCGCGGAAACCGTGACGGCGAGCACGCACGAGCTTGGACGGCTGGTAAGTACGCTTCATGACATTAAACCGCGCTCGGGCACGGTTCCTCTTGTTTGGCTGCTATCGCAAGACTAGGAAGCACACATGTTACGCCAGGCGCCCACGGTGCATGTTGGTGGCGTCTATAGGGAAAACTCGGGCTCAAGTCAACGCGGGCAGGCGCACTTCCTTGCCGTGCGATGGCGGTTGTTTTCAGGCGCGTCTCGCCGCATAAGTCCTGCCAGTTTTCTTTAAGCATGCTGGCGGTCATGGCCGAAATTCTCAAACCAGATGTTTGCATCATCGGCGCCGGCGCATTGGGCGTAAACCTTGCCATTTCCGCGCGCCAACGTGGACTTGCAACGGTGCTGGTCGAGCGCGGCGACGGCGAAGCGGGCGATCCGCTCCATGGGAGCCTGCATCGCGCTGCCCTAAGCGCCAGCACGGCCCAGGCCCAGGCCATCCGCACCGGAGCGCGCCTCGGGCTCGACAACGCCCCTCCCAAGCTTAACTACAAGGGTATTGCCGAGCACGCCCGCAATTTGGCAGCCGCCTCTGCGCCCGCAACCAGTCCCGAGCGGCTGAGCGCTCTGGGCGTTGTCATGCTCAAGGGCGAGCCTAGGCTGGGCGAAAAGAACGTGTTCCGTGTTGGCGAAACAACGATCCGGCCGGGGCACTATATTCTCGCTACGGGTTCGTCTCCCTTGGTGCCCGACCTGCCTGGCCTTGCCGATATCGACTATTTCACGCCTGACACCATCCTCGACAACACGCGCAAGCTGACCCATCTGCTGGTGATAGGTGGCAACGAGACCGCCGTCGAACTGGCGCAGATCTATCGCCGGCTCGGATCGGACGTGACGCTCGTCCCACAAGGCCCGTTATTGGCTGGCTATGATGCAGAGATGACCGCTATCCTTTTGCGTCATTTGCGCGAGGAGGGCGTGGCGATTGTTGAAGGCGCCCGGGTCAAGGCTTTCGTGCCGCGCAGCCAGGGGATCGGCGTAACCCTCGACAATACGGACGGGCATGTCTCTTCGCTCGACATCTCCCACGTGCTGGTGGCGAGCGGACGGGTACCGGTGCTCGATTGGGCCTGGCTCGATAAGCTCAAGATCAAGCGGCAGGCCAATCAACCCGATCGGCTGCACCTTAATGAACACGGCCGGACGAGTTCATTCCGCATCAGTGCCTTCGGCGGTGCAGCGGGCGAGGACAATCTTCATGTAGCCTTGCGCAAGGGCGAGCGCTTGCTGAACCGGCTCGCTGGACGGCCCGCCACAGCCAGCCGTCTAGCTCTACCGGCGCAACTTGCCACCCAACCAGCCATGGCGCAAATCGGCTCGTTCGGCACGGGCGAAAGCCTCAAGGCTGGCCAAACCATTTTGCGCGCCAATCTGGGAGAAAACGAAGCCGCCCGCGCCATAGGCCTGGCCCAAGGTAGCGCCAAGATCTTGATCGACCGCAATGGTATGATCCTGGCCGGCGCCATGGTGGGCGAAGGACCGGGCGAGGTGATCGCTAGTTTGGCGTTGGCCATGCAAAAGGGCGTTACGGCAGGAGAACTCGCCAGCTTGCCGCTGACAGGCACGAGTGCGCTCGCAATCCTTGTTGATCTGGGCAATCAGTTTGCCAGTCAGCAGCGGGTCTCGGACTGGTCAAAACGTCGCGCCTCTTTGCATCGTTTCTTGCCCTAAGCTCGATCTTGCGGGGCTTACGCCCGCCGTGGCTTTGACTATAATGGCTTGAAATGACAGCCAAACGCCGATTTTTGCCCGCCCGGTTCTGGGGACTTTCCAACAAGCTCATCGCGACCATCATCGCGGTGATCCTTCTTGTGGAAATCGTCTTCTATGTGCCTTCGCTGGCAACATTCCGGGCCAATTGGCTCAATGACCGGCTGCGCGTCGGGGTCGTTGCAGCGCGCGTGCTCGACGCCGTGCCGGACGTCATGACCCTGCCGCGCAATCTAACCGATCGCCTGCTGACTTCAGCCGGCGCCAACGCGATCGTCTACCGCCGCGAAGGCCAGAGCCAACTGATCGAATTGGCGGACCCGGTAACGCCCGAAGTGGTCGTGACTGCCGATATGCGCCAGACCGACATTATGACCCTCATGCTGGGTGCGTTTGATACGCTCTTTGCCAGCCCCGGACGCACATTGCGCATTGTCGGCGAGGGGGATCTCGACCAAAGCCTTGTCGAACTGCTCATGCCCGAGCAGCCCTTGCGTCAGGACATGCTCGACTATTCCCGCCAGATCGGTGTGTTGTCCCTGGCAATCGCCGCCGCCACAGCGCTGGCGCTTTATCTGCTCGCAAGCTTTTTATTCATCCACCCCGTCCGCCGGCTTACCGAGAACATGCTGGCCTTCCGCCAGGCGCCGGAAAACGGCAATCTCATCATCACCCCGTCCCCGCGTCGCGACGAAATTGGCGTGGCTGAACGCGAGCTTGGCGCCATGGAACAGGACCTGTTTTCCATGCTGCGGCAGCGCCGGCACTTGGCTGAACTGGGCCTAGCGGTGGCCAAGATCAACCATGATCTGCGCAACACGCTGACATCGGCGCAATTGCTATCCGACCAGGTAGCGACGCTGGACGACCCCAAGGTGCAGCGTCTTGCGCCTCGCCTGGTGACTACGCTCGACCGTGCCATCGGTTTTGCCCAATCCGTGCTCGAATATGGCCGCCAAACTGCCGTACCGCCTGTGCAAGCCCCGACCGATATACATGCGCTGGTGGAAGACGCCGCGTTCGACGCTCGCTTGGCTGGCCATCCGGCTATCGCCTTCAGCAACGGCGTGCCGCAAGGCTTTTTGTTGAACGTCGACGCCGGGCAAATGGGCCGTGCCATGCTTAATTTGCTCAAGAACGCCCGCGAGGCGCTTGAAGCAGCCGGGCAAAATATAGCAGCGCCCCAGGTCAGCGTCAGCCTCACGAAGACCGAAGGGCAAACTACCCTCTCCGTGACCGACAACGGCCCGGGGCTGCCGCCTAAGGCGCGTGAAAATCTTTTTATCGCCTTCCAGGGCTCCGCCCGCGCTGGAGGAACGGGGCTCGGCCTTGCCATTGCTCGCGAAATCACCGAAGCGCATGGAGGTCAACTGGTTTTCATCGATCAGCCAACTGGCACCCGCTTTGATATCGTGCTGCCTGCAGTACTTAAGGTATCTACCTAGCGGCCGCCAAAAATCTGTCATCTGCGCGCTTGCCAAGCAGGATACGCCCATGTATGGGTTGCGCCGCTTCAGGCAGTCAAGCGCATCGCTTCACCTGAACCGCCGCAACGGCACTGCGCGCCCTTAGCTCAGCTGGATAGAGCACCAGACTACGAATCTGGGGGTCAGGAGTTCGAATCTCTTAGGGCGCGCCAACTATCTCTCTGCTTTAGCTACTGGTTTGGCTTTCTAGCTGAGGCTGGCGGCACTATAGTTTGCAGTTGGTTTGCAAACTCTGTTCTGGGTGAGTTCTCCCAGTTGACGATTGCCTGCTCCGCCAAGGTGCGAGTTCGAGCTAAGTAGCGGTCGAGTATCGTACCTACTGACGTTAACGAATGTCCGGTGATCGTGGCGATCTGCTGAGGCGTTGAACCTGCCTCGGACAGCATAGTAACCGCTGTTCCGCGCAGGTCGTGAAAGTGGAGGTCTTCGAGTCCAGCCTCACGCGCGGCGTCTTCCCACAGTTGAGAGAAGTAACGCTTCTTGAACGCCAGTCCTGTCTTTGTAGTAAGGATCAGGGGTGAAGTTCGAGGCGTTTGATCTAGAGTGCGCTTCAGGGCCAGCGTGCAGGGCACCGTTATCATCGCCGCTAGCCGTCCGCCCCTCGAGCTTTTGCCCTGCCTCAACGCAATCGCATTGCCATCGTAGCTAGACCATGCAAGCCGAAGAATATCACCCTGCCGTTGCCCAGTATGGAGGGCTATGATCAAAGCACGTTGAAGCTCGACCGGGGCCACTGCCATGAATGCTTGAATGTGTTCTGGAAGCCAAATTCTCTCAGACCTATTGGAATGGTACAGACGGCGGAAACCCTTGATCTGGTTGGCGTGGAGTTGCCCGTGCTCAACTGCCCAAGTGAGCATAGCGGAAATGACCGAGAGTCGATTGTCAGCCTCGCGTTCGCCAGAACCACGCGCAACCTCGGCTCGCCATTTTAAGAAATCATGGCGAACCTTCGGATCGTTCAGGACTTCGCGAGGCATTGTCCCAAACTCTGCCTCGGCTTTTGTGAGCATTCGTTTATACTCACGCTGCGAGGCTGCTGAGAGCTTAGTTTCAAACTCGATGGATGACGTGTATGCGCGGATAAGCCCGTTAAATGTGTCACCGGAGAGCCTCGACTTGAGTTTTGTTTCGGCTGCCGCATAACTTGCAACGAACTCTGCGCTGCCGGGAGTACCGTCGATCCGATTTCCGGTAGCCCTATGATAATAGTAAATCACAATTTCGCCTGTCGCCAATCGCTTGCGAATGGTATTGACGCCCGGAACCCTAATTCTCACGACTCGCCTTCCATTTGTCGTAGGCCGAAATTTTCGGTTCAAGCGTACGAGTCAGGCATGAGTGGCTGTCCAGCGCATAATCTATTGCGTTCAGATCCCAGCGACGTGTTCCGGGAATTGGTCCTGGCACGATCCCTCGCTTCACCCAACCATCAAAACCCTCAACACTGAGTCCGCAGTAAGCAGCAGCATCCTCGCGCGCGAGTCCACGTGGCTGTCCGATCCGATCTGATTGGTTTTGTGGTTTGGTCCGGGATCGCAAGGTTGCATACTGGTTTGGGAAGACGAAACACCAGCTTTGACTGAAACCTGTTTAGTGATCCAGGCGAGCAATTCAGTGGTTGAAAACGATAAATAGCCGCCGCTAATCTCGGTTAGTGTGCGCCTAGCGTATCAATGGCCACCTTGAGCTGGTGCTGGAGCGCCCGTCCATCTTTCCGCATGAGTTCATCGAACCTTAGCAAGGCAGCCTTTTTATCGTTGGCAGATAAGCCGTGCGATTGAGAAAACGCAGCAGGTGCGCGGGCGCGAGCACAATTTAACATTGTTTTTGCAAATGTTAAGAGCGGGGTGTCGGGGCTAAAAGCAACAAGCTCGTCGTCTTGGTTCTGTTTTTCTTTGTGCATACCTACTATCAACTCAGCCCCAGATTCCTGCGCTGCGGAAACTACGGCTTTCATAAAAAGCTGAATACTTATGTCGGCCTTGACCCCGCGTTTAGATGCATGAAATTCCACTATTTCTAGCTGCTCATCACATTGAGCTAAGAGGTTTTCCAGCAATCCTACGCCCATTCCCCGAGTTTCAAGAAACGTCTGTATAGCGTGATCTACAGACAGATAAGTTTGCGCTGTGACGGGGGCTTCCCGTGAATGCGTTGATCTTAAGAGCGAATGAACGGCTCTTCTTGTCTCTCGCAATCGGCGCGCATACTCTTTCCATGGAGCAACTTTGTTAGATATCGCAATACGCACGAGAATGTTTCGTATAGCGTCCCCTAGGGCATCCGCAACCTTAGCTGTTACTTCACGACCGATAGCCCTCGTCAAAAGTTCACACTCTTGCTCTGTCATAATCTGCGGCAGTATCAGGTCATCAAGTACCTTTGGTTCGACCATGAACAGACTAGAAATAAGAATTACATTGTCAGCACCATCAGGACTACTGAGTTGCACAGGGTAGTCCTCATCCGGGTGCAGGTCGCGAAGTAGTGGAACGAGGCGCGGTGTGGCCTTTGGCGTTTTCATCGCAGTCTCCGAGCGTCATGACTTTAGAAGCAATGCTAATCTCTGCCGGTAGGCGGAAATTCGGCCCTTCGGCATTCCTATTCGCGCCTCGACGGGGGCTACCAATGGAGGTTGTTTGAGGCGGCACTACCGATAAGCCATGCGAAAGCTGCCCCAGTAATGAGGGAAGCTGACTCTCGGCTGCTTACTAAACGGTACTGTCAGAACGGAGACCCCTAATGCCAGTTGAAACTAACCCCCGACTATCAAGTCTTACAGACTTTTCTGAACCCCTGAACAAGCAGGCGCGCTCTGAACTGCTGTTCAAGGTGATCGACCTCAATATGGGCAGCGTAATTCAGGACCTTGAAGGTGTTGCTGCTCTTAAGCTGAAGGAGGCTTTGGATTGCTCAGCACATTTCTACAACGACAAGGAGCTTTGGCACCAGTTTTGCAAAATGCGTGTTTGGTCTCGTTCCGTAAGGCGGCCATTAGTGGAGGACCAAGATCGCGCACTGTTCCATCTAATTAGATGGGTTATGCGTGGTATGTGGACGAAGGAGAAGTGCTTGAAGTGCTACTCACTTCTTCTCAATGCCAACCTCGGGCAGAATCCGACTCTCGCTCAAGTCGAAGAAGTGCTTCGAGGGCGCCGTCTATTTTCTCGCTTCACCAGGCATTGAATAGGATTCATCGGCCATCTTTGCCATGTGCTTATCCTAGCTAAGCGTCAACGGTGGGCAGCGGCAACAAAGTCGCCGCCCGCCACCAGCAGACAGCGACCCCCTCCCCAATTCACCTGTGAAACCATTCGCCGCCCGTGCGCGGCAACGAGAACGGCTGCCTTTACTTATCGGGTAAACGGCATCGCCCCCATCGGAGAAAACCTTATGCCACCTAAAGGTCGCCTTATCGCTCCTCCCCCCGACTTCGAGTCCATCGAAGAAGCTGCTGATCACGCAGCCATCATCATGAAGGCTCTTACCCGTTTGGCCTCGCCCGAGGCGATCAGCCTTGCGGACAAACTGTCCGGCTGTGTTGACTACGAACCATGCGGCTCCGAAGCTTGCCCTATGTGCCTGCGCTCGCTCCGCAAGCAGTTTCACTCGGAGGGGGTGAAAGCCGCACCTATCGGTGCTGGTTTGCTAGCTATGTCGCTAATTTCTGCCACCTGTCGGGTAGAAGTTGGACAACTCTCAGCCGTTAACCTGAAAAAATGGGTCACGAGCCGCCAGCGGGCGATCGCTCGCGCTCTGCCCGCCGAGGCCATGTTCATTGGTGGGTTGGACATATCGTTGAACACCTTCGATAACGCGGATCCACATTGGTGCTTGCACCTGTACGGATACGTGATCCTGCCGCCAGCCTTCGACCTTTCTAAACGGTCTGTCCGTGATGGGATTCGGTCGACGCTAAAGCGCCACTGCCCCCTGTATAATGGCGCGGCGCGTTCACTGTTGTTGAGTGCGCGTGACCGAGCCACGTTCGAGGCGAAGCTTCTCTATGCCTACAAGGCGAAGTTCTACCGGCGCTCGCAATATGGCGAGGTGAAGTGGAAGACCGGCAAGCGTTCTACGAACGTCGATGGTCAATCACTTCGTAGCGCCGAAGTCGCGGAGTTGGCGCTGTTCCTCGACCGCTTCCCACTTGGCTCCCGGCTCATGCTGAAGGGTTTGCGCCGTCGTGGCCTGCGTGGCGGCACGGGCCATTTCACCCTTGTTCGCGAGGTGGAATGGTGATGTGCCATCATTTTTCCAGTCGTCACAAAACTCGGGTGAAAACGGCCACGATGCGCCGAGGGGCCATGTTGGCAGTGTCGAGGGGCGTGTTGATGGCGTCGGGGGCAGTGTTGGCGAATGTATGGTGCAACACTGCAAAGTCGGTTGCCGTGCCCGAGTACCCTCGTCGCATTTTCTGGGAAAACCGGGAAAATCACCAGTTCGCAATCTTAGTTGGGGGCAGAAATGATGAAGCTTAGTGCAATGCTCAGCGGAGGAATTGTCCAAGGTGTCCGCGCTGCCAGCGGCCTTGAATATCTCCAAGTAAGCGGCCCGACGGGGTCATGCTGGTTCAGCGTCAGCGAGTTCACCGCCAACGAAAAGGCGGTGCGTATCCGGCTCGCAGAGGAAGCTGGACTCAAAACGGTCACGCCGCAATCGTTAACCGAACTGCGGGCGCAGGTGCAGAACTGGGCAGAATTTAAGGAAGGGCAGGTCGCCGAATATACTGGGTGGACCGGCTGCTCCTTTGCCTGCGGAGACCGAAGCATACTCACAACTCATGACGACGATAATTTCCTCGTCACATTTCCTGCAACCGACAAGTTCTCGCCCGCGGGTGATCTTGAGCAATGGCAGCAGGCGGTCGGCCCGTTCATCTCCGGTCAACCTCTGCCGCTGTTTGTGCTTGCATTCGCACTTAGCGGCCCAATTTTGTCGATGGTCCCGTCTGGTATTGTGAACCCGCATATGGAGCTTGTGGGCGAACGAGAGTCTGGGAAATCAACCCTAGGCTGTTTCGCCGCTTCAGTTTGGGCAGGCAATCCCGATGCCGCTGAGGGCGGCGGCGAAACATGGGAAATGACTCCGGGTTTTTTCGACAATCACCGCACACAGCATCGGGACATGTTCCTGCTGCTGGATGAGGGAGAGTCGGTAACGAACGAGCGCGCTCGGCAGGAAATCGCAAAGAGCATTGCGTTCAAAGGAGCGGCGACTGCTGTTAAAAAGCGGCTCACAGATACCAAGGCGGCACCGGCGATCCGGGTGCCGATCCTCAGCACCACGAATACCAGCATCCAAAAACTGCTTGCCAATGAGCCAGCCGACCGGCTTGAGGCTGTTAGATCTCGCGTGATGTCACTCTGGATTGGCAAAATAGAAACTGCGACCCACCGGCCAGTGTTTGCTGCACCGGTGCCCGGATTTGATGAATCTGGTCGCGCGGTTCGAGCTATGCGGGCTACCGTTGATACGGTCTATTGGACGGCAGGTCCAACTTTCGCCAGATGGCTTGTTGATCGGCGTTCAGCCGACCAGACGAAACTCTGTGCTGAGATCGCGGTTGCCATTGATGGCGTTTCACGTCGGCTCAAGGGGCTAGCGCCGGAAGCGGACCAAAGGCATCTTGATATGTTAGCGATAGTCGAGGTCGCGGGCGAGTTAGCTCAGCGAGCGGGTGTACTCCCCTCGGAATGGGGGCCAGTCACCTCGGCAGTGGATTACGTCTGCCTTGCCCTGCAACAGGTGCCTGACTGGCAGGAGCAGCTTCAGGGGGCAGAGTGGTCCAGATTCATTAGATTTGTGCAAGGCGACATCGCGAAGCGCAAGTTCATGCCATTCGATGCGAGAATGCTCCCAGTCCCAACGGTAAAAGCAATGTGGCCGGGCTTTGTGCGCGCTCGCCAGGACTGCTTTGAGCTATATGTAGATACCGAGTACCTGAAAACTGCCTTTGGGGCCTCGCGCCAATTCTTGCGCGAATGTCGCAGTCGGGGAACCCTGCTTGTCCACGGCTCTGAAGGAGACCGTTACCAGCAACACGCGCCTACCAAGTTGCGTCGCTACGGTTTTGACCGCGTCCACGTTTTTAGATTGCAACACTCTGAACTTGGTCATTTAGGCTCACTGTTCCGCGAGGCTAAACGTGCGAAGCTAAACGTAAGAGTTTAGGGACCGACCATGTGGTCGTAGCTTTAGGTTGACGCCCCAATAGTCGACCATGCCACCGTAAGCTTTTTCAGGCAGTGGCATGGCCAAACATACGAACAGCATAGAAGCATGGGATCATTTCGAGGCCGTCACACGCCCAGCGTTAGCGGTTGCACCGACGAGCTATTTGGCGGACATAAGATCGAATCTGGGTCACGACGGCATACCGGTGGCGATCAGGCGGAGTGATACCGCTTCTCTGTTTGACTGGCTTGTAGGTGTGTCACAATATCAGGGTATATCTGACCGCAACGCTGCATCGTTCACTGCTGCGAACGGGCTTGTCGGCTTTTTTGACATCCAGTCGGCGCTCAGTTCATGCCCTGCCTGTCCACGCCTGAAATCGTACTGGCACTACGCTGAGTGCAGCTATAGGAAGGGCAACTACACCTGCTCAGAGCCGGTGTACCTTGATCAGTGCTCGCTGCCGGATCACCCGACCCGCAAAGGCAGTTTGATCGTCGCGGCATACAGCCTGTTCCTGTTCATTCGGGACGTCGCAGGCGGCGACCTCGTCGGGTGGATCGACCATCGCCTTGCCGAGGAGGACAGAGGTCCCGATAAGCCGGACCGTGCCCGACAAATGGGTGCAGCCCTACTTGGGCCGCTTACACTTATTGAAGGGCTAGGTTCGAAGGTTCTTTCAATGGCGCTGGCCGACCTGTTGCTGGCTGGCGATCCAAAGCGGGAGCGATGGGTCACGACAGGGGCTGGGATGGTTGTGATCGACTCGTTGCTCCACAACTTCCTCCATCGCACCGGCGTTCTCCGCCGCTTTGGTGCTGACCATGCCTACGGTCCCCGCTGCTACGCGCTGGGCGGTTGTTCCGACCTCCTACAGGGCTTAGCCGGGCGGATCAATGCGCGACAATTCAACCCAAGTTTTCCCGCCTCTTTTCCAAGGTTCATCCAGTTTGCTCTGTGGCGGCTTTGCTCAACCAGTGAAATGGATACGTGCAATGGCAACCGCATCAACGACAATGCACGCTGTGAGAACATGGCCTGTCCGGCGTTTGCTCACTGCGACCGAATACAGTTACATCTATGATGGCGCTATCGCACGCGGGGCAGAGACAACACTGTCGTCAGCAAAGGAGGCGTTTGTTGACTGCCCCTCGCCGGACGGGAGGTCAAAGCATTCCAACCGGAGACCGCCAACGTGCAATTCCCACTTCCGCCTGTTATTCGCGAACTGGTCGTCGCACGCAACAACCTGCGCAACCATTATGCCGCTTCCGGGCTGTCCTTCACCCTTGACGGCAATCTCGTTGGCGACTTTGGCGAAGCCCTCGCCGCCGATATATGCGGACTCAAGCTCGTTGCTCGGAACGGTACTGGCATCGACGGTCACGCGCTAGATAGTCGCTCGGTGCAGGTGAAGGCCAGCGGTACCAACCGTGGACCGCCTTTCGTATGGTAGACACCCGGGCCGACTATTTGCTGTTCTTCCATCTCGACATGGACCGATCCACGGCGAAGCTGCTGTTTAATGGACCTGAGCACATCGCCCTTGCCGCGCTGAAAACGCCATGGGCCGGGCAACGTGTGATTTCGGTGCCGCAGATACTCTCGGCCGATGCCTGCGTGCCGGAAGCTCAGCGCTTGCAACCGCTCAACACCTCTTCTCAGTGAGTTTTCCCCCAAACCGAACATGGTTGACCATAGGATTATATTCCTATATACTGACAGCGGCTCGGCATTTTGCTGAGCCGCATCATAGTAGGAAATAGCACCATGTTGAGCACAATACGCGATCAGCGACCTCCACCGAACCAGTACATTGCCGGTAAGGAAATGAAGGAGGCCGAGCGCCTCCTTTTCGTTTTGGGAGGGGTAAATGACCGCTGAAGCCCAAGTTCAAACCGATACTGCCTACCTACCCGCGCTGGTTATTTTCGGGTTGGACGATAGCAAGAAACCACACGCAGCGTCGTTCTGCGAGGGCGATGTGGCTCTTGCAACCAAAGCCGCATCGTTAATGGGGATGCGGTTGCTGCCAGTGCTGAGTGACGATGCGCGCGCGCTCGCCTTCAAAGTTCCGAAAGGAAAAGTATTCGGCTCAGGCAAAGCATTTACGCCATTCATCAAGGCTGACCTGTACACAAAAATCGAAGCGATTGCCCCGGCAAGCGATGCCGCCGCCTTAGAAATCCAGACCCCAGTACAGGCTCGCGAGCTTGTCGAGGAAACCGACGATCGGGCTATTACTGGAGCCGCGGCGCTCTTGACGACGAACTGGGCACCAGTGCCACAACCCACGGGTTGGCATGACATTCAGGTCGGTTCGATTGTGCTGTCAGCAGCGCAGCCGGGCGTGATGGACTTTTTTGAATGCCTAGTTTTGAGTGCTGAGGGCGAGGATCGATACAAGCTGCGCTACTGCGACTGGCCCCAAGAGCCAACCTTTACCCACCACGTCATCGACATTGGCCTGCTGCACCCGTCACGGCAGCCAGAGCCGCCGCTGGAAGCCGACCAGCCATCGTCGGCAGCCTGAACCTGCCATGCCCGAGCTTAATCAAGCTCGGGCACCCCTTCAGCAATGCCCGGAGAACAACTATGGCGGCACTAGCGCAAACTTGCCAGCCAATACGCACCCTGAACGATCAGCTACGCCAGCAAGGCATCGGCGGGCGCATTGTGATCACACGCGGCGTGCAGGCGCTCGGCCCTGACGCGCTTCAGCAAATACAACAAGCAGTAGCAGCCTTTGACGCTTTCGACGCCAACAACGATCCTAATGGCGAGCACGACTTCGGTGCGGTTGAGGTCGAAGGGCAAACCGTGTTCTTCAAGGTCGATTATTTCGACGCCGATTTGCAGTACCACTCACCGGACCCGGCTGACCCTGCCGTCACTTGTCGCGTGCTGACGCTGATGTTGGCCGATGAATACTAAGCGGTCCGATGTGCAATTCCATGCAAGATAAAGCCATCGCTTCGGCTGCGCACGTCAATGAGGGCACGTTCGATGGCCTGCCCTACTGCGTGGTTGTCGGTGCGTCGGTAACCCGCTCGATACCCCTTTTCGCGATGGGTGCCGAAAAGGGTCGGGACGAGGTCGAGCAGGCCGTCGTAACCAGCGCTCGGGCATTGCGGCAAGCTGTTGGCCGAAAAGCCGCTAGCGGCCTGCTCCGTGGCTACTACGGCACATTCAAGTTGGTTCGAAGCCGCCGTCGCTCGGGGCGCACAGCCATATATGGCACTTGGGTCGAGTTTGCTGAAGCAAGTGATGCTCAGGCATTTTTGCGAGATTTCCCGATGTTTTCTAACCACAACGGCGGAATTGCTTAGGTAGTAGATTGTACCATCGTTCACATCATCGTTCGTCATGATCGAGCCAGCGTCGAGCCAGTCCTTCCTCAACAAGCATATTACAACGGGTTGACCATTCATACTGATGGTGGCCAGCCGAGGTATGCTGCTAGTGCTATCGTAGCAGAAGCGCTCGATGGTCTACTCATTCGGCTTAGGGGCGTAGCTTGAATAATTGCGTGAGCGTCGTCGTGCACCATGGTAGCTGCATAAACTATCGATAGCGGGTGGCGGCTACCTAGGCGTTCTCCGCTACACATCGGTAGGTCCAGCGAGTTGTTAGAGTGAAGGTAAGTAAATGAACGCTGTCGAAATCGAGGAGGCTATCTCCGCGCTGGCTGAGCAGCCGTTCGATCCCGCTGAGTTCCCGTTCGCCTTTCTGCAAGCCTTTGGTGCGAAGGACACCACGCTACGCAAGCTGCGCAAGGGCGAGTCGAACCGGTCGGACCTCGGCGGTGTTCTGCAGCGCGATAACATTCACATAGGGGTAGCCGCGCCGGGTGCAGTGACACAGACGCTGGCAGCACTGAGGACGAGCGCCGCGACTGGCCGCTGGAAGGCCAAGTTCATACTAGCGACCGATGGCGACACATTTGAGGCTGAGGAACTAGGCTCCGGCGAGACGATCGCCTGCGCTTATACCGACTTTCCGAACCATTTTGGTTTCTTTCTGCTCCTCGCCGGGATCACCACGGTTAAGCAGGTGCGGGACAGTTCGTTCGATATCCGTGCCACCAGCAGGCTAAACAAACTGTACGTCGAACTGCTGAAAGACAACCCTGAATGGGGCACAGCCGAGCGACGCCCTGATATGAACCACTTTATGGCGCGGCTGATCTTCTGCTTCTTTGCGGAAGATACGGACATTTTCGTGGGCACGCGGCGCTTTACAACCACTATTGAGCAGATGAGTGCCAAGGACTCATCCAACACCCATGAGGTGATCGGCACGATATTCCGCGCCATGAACATGAACGAAGTAGATCGGAGAGCAGGGGAAATACCGCGGTGGGCCGATCAATTTCCTTATGTAAACGGCGGACTGTTCTCCGGCGACATGGAGGTGCCGCGCTTCAGCAAGATTGCTAGATCTCTACTTATGCATATCGGCAATCTTGACTGGACGAAGATCAATCCTGACATCTTCGGGTCAATGATTCAGGCCGTCGCGGATGATGAAGAACGCGGTGCATTGGGAATGCACTATACCAGCGTTCCGAACATCTTGAAGGTTCTAGATCCGTTGTTTCTAGACGATCTGCGGCAACATCTCGAAGAAGCGGGTGACAATCTCCGCAAACTGCTGAATCTCCGTAACCGCATGGCTCGCATCCGAGTTTTTGACCCAGCATGCGGTAGCGGTAACTTTCTCGTCATCGCCTACAAAGAAGTGCGTGCTATCGAAGCAACCATCAACCGGCGTCGCTCGGAACCGGACCGGCGGAGCGTAATCCCGCTGACCAATTTTCGAGGCATTGAGTTGCGCGGCTTTCCGGCCGAGATTGCACGACTAGCCCTCATCATCGCCGAGTATCAATGTGATGTGCTCTATCGGGGTCAGAAAGAAGCCTTGCAGGACCTTCTGCCGCTCGATGCCGAGAATTGGATAGTGTGCGGCAACGCCCTTCGGCTCGACTGGTTAAGCATCTGTCCACCGAGTGGGGCGGGCGTAAAGCTACGGGCCGATGACTTGTTCGATACTCCCAAAGATCAGGCACAAATCGACTTCGAGAATGAAGGTGGAGAAACTTACATCTGCGGGAATCCTCCTTACGTTGGCCGCCGTAATCAAACCAAAGAGCAAAAGGAAGAGATCAAGCTGATTATTGGACGTGAAGTGAAGTCAAGCGCGTCACTCGATTACGTTTTCTGTTGGCTTGAAAAAGCTTCCAATTATGTCTTAGCAAATCGCAGCGAATTTGCCTTTGTCACTACTAACTCGGTGTCACAGGGCACGCAGATTCCAATTTACTGGCCACACCTGTTTGCAAAAGGGCTTGAGATAAATTTCGCTCATACCTCTTTCCGATGGAGGAACAATGCTGCTGATAATGCGGGGGTGACTTGCGTCATTCTGGGCATTGGACTTCCCAGAAATCGAAAGTTCATTTTTGACGGGGACCAGCGTCAAGAAGTTAGCGCAATAAATGCATACCTTCTTCCGTCTAATGTGCAGGTGGTCGAAACAAGAAGCACTCCCATTTCATCGGTTGGAACCATGAAATACGGGAACCTTCCCGGGGATGGCAATTTCCTTACCTTAAGTATGGACGAGAGAGCGCAACTCGTTCGTGAAAATCCGCTCTTTCAGCGCATCATCATCCCTCTCTATGGCGCACAAGAATTTATCAAGGGATTGCAGCGATATTGCCTCTGGATTGACGACAATGATCTTGATCTAGCCCGGACTAGCGCCTTCATTCATGAACGCATATCAGGCGTAAAGCGGACAAGAGAGGCAAGCCCAGATCCAAGCTATAATGCGCTGGTAGATCGGCCTCACCAGTTCCGCGACCGGAACTTAGCTGAACAAGTAACAATCCTTGTGCCAACAATCAGTTCGGAATCTCGCGAGTACCTTCCTACCGCTGTGTACCAAGGCCGCACAGGTACGACCAACCAAGCGTATGCCCTGTACGATGTCCCTTTATGGAACATGGCACTGCTTGCGTCACGGCTGCATCTAGTTTGGATCGCTACAATCTGCGGCAAGCTGGAAACCCGATACCGTTATTCCAACACTCTTGGCTGGAATACCTTTCCTGTTCCAGCACTCACAGAAAAGATGAAAGCCGATCTTACCCGCTGCGCTGAGGACATCCTCCTTACGCGCGAGGCTCACTTCCCGGCGACTCTCGCGGATCTCTACGACCCAGAAAGCATGCCTATCGATTTGCGCGAGGCGCACGAGCGCAACGACGAAGTGCTAGAACGCATCTATATCGGCCGCCGCTTCCGCAATGATACCGAACGGCTCGAAAAGCTGTTCGACCTCTACACCAAGATGACCGCTTCGGCTGGAACGATGAATAAGCGCAAGACGGGAACAGCAGCGTGACCACCGACAGTAAATCCGTTCCATCCGTTTCGGTTTCTTATGCTCGCAACGGCAGCACCGCTAGGGCGAACGCGCTTGGCATGAGACCGATGCAGGAACGCGCCTATGAGAAGCGCGGCGAGCAATACCTACTCATCAAATCGCCTCCCGCTTCGGGCAAAAGCCGAGCGCTGATGTTCATTGCGCTCGACAAGCTAGCCAATCAAGGACTGAAGCAGGCAATCATTGTTGTGCCGGAGAAAAGCATCGGCTCCAGCTTTGCCGACGAGCCGCTGAGCAAGTATGGCTTCGTGTCTGACTGGATCGTGACGCCGAAATGGAACCTTTGCAACGCACCCGGCGAGGATGGCGGCAAGGTCAAGTCGGTGGGCGCGTTTCTCGAGAGCAGCGACAAGGTTCTAGTCTGCACCCATGCAACCTTTCGCTTCGCTGTGGATCGGTTCGGCGTGGAGGCGTTCGACGATCGGCTGATCGCAGTGGACGAGTTCCACCACGTGTCGTCCAATGAGGAGAACAAGTTAGGCGCTCACCTCGCCTCGTTCATCACCCGCGATAAAGTTCACATTGTTGCTATGACCGGCTCCTACTTCCGTGGCGACGCCGAGGCCGTCCTTGCTCCGCAGGAAGAAGCTAAGTTCCAGACAGTCACCTACACCTATTACGAGCAACTCAATGGCTACGAGCATCTGAAGCAGCTTGATATAGGCTACTTCTTCTATTCAGGTGCATACGCCGATGACATTCTGGCGGTGCTGAAGCCGACTGAGAAAACAATCGTCCACATCCCCAGCGTCAATTCGCGCGAAAGCACGAAGGACAAGATCCGAGAAGTCGAGCACATCATTGAGGCGCTGGGTGAATGGCAAGGCGCCGATCAGGCAACGGGCTTCCAGCTAGTCAAGACGCCAGACGGCCGTGTGCTGCGCATTGCTGATCTAGTGGACGATGACGCCGCCAAACGCGACCGCGTCTCTGCATCGCTGAAGGATTCAACACAGAAAAATAATCGGGATCATGTAGACATCATCATCGCACTCGGAATGGCAAAAGAGGGTTTCGACTGGATTTGGTGCGAACATGCCCTGACCGTCGGCTATCGGTCCAGCTTGACTGAAATCGTGCAGATCATCGGACGGGCCACCCGCGACGCTCCCGGCAAGACCCGCGCCCGCTTCACCAACCTCATTGCCGAACCGGATGCTTCCGAAGAAGCAGTGACTGAAGCCGTCAACGATACGCTGAAGGCCATCGCGGCTAGCCTGCTGATGGAGCAGGTGCTTGCGCCGCGCTTCGAGTTTAGGCCGAAGAATCCGCAGAGTGGCCCCGTTGCCGGCTTCGATTATGGTGAAGGCGGATACGACTCGAACAGGACTAATGTTGGCTTTAATCAAACGACCGGCCAGTTTCAGATCGAGATCAAAGGGCTGGTGGAGCCTAGGAGCAAAGAAGCGCAACGCATATGCCAGCAGGATCTGAACGAGGTGATAGCAGCCTTCGTGCAGGACAAGCCAGCCATTGAGCGTGGCCTCTTCGATGAGGAGTTGGTGCCCGAGGAGCTGACGCAGGTTCGGCTGGGCAAGATCATCAAGGACAAGTACCCGGAGCTGGACGAGGAAGATCAGGAGGCGGTGCGACAGCACGCGATAGCCGCCATCAACATCACCCAGCAAGCGAAGAAGATTGCTCTCGGTGGTGACGGATTCGATGAATCAGCAGTAAACCGAGCGCTGATCGACGGCGTGCGAAAGTTTGCCATGGATGTGCGGGAACTGGACATCGACCTCATCGACAGGATCAACCCCTTTGGCGAAGCCTATTCGATCCTCGCCAAGACGATGAGCGAGGAGAGCCTAAAACAGGTGGCTGCAGCCATCGCTGCGCGCCGCACGAACCTGACACCGGAGGACGCCAAGCAGCTTGCTGCCCGTGCCGTGCAGTTCAAGAAGGAACGCGGACGCCTCCCTTCGATCAGTTCAACCGACGCTTGGGAGAAGCGTATGGCTGAAGGTGCTGCCGCCTTCGTCCGCTTCAAGGATGAGGGGCGCTATGAGTGACCTCGACCTTAATGAACTCCGGGCTGAACTGGCGGACTTTGCCCAGCCGGAGAAGAAAGGCGGACGCACGCCGCGCGAGGAGCGCATCATCGCAGGCTTCGAGGATATCCAGCGGTTCGCCGATGAACATGGCCGTGCGCCACAGCACGGCGAAGATCGCGACATTTTTGAGCGCCTATATGCAATGCGCCTCGATCGACTTCGCAAGTTAGAAGAGTGTCGCGCGCTGCTTTCACCGCTTGATAGTCAAGGCTTGTTGGACGTAGCACCCACCGATTTGCCTATGCCCACCGAGGAGATGGACACCGACACACTCATGGCCGAACTCGCCGGCGCCGCTGGGTATACCGCGATAACCGAACTTCGTCATGTCCGTTCGACGGCAGAGAAACGCGCTGCCGAGGAAATTGCAAATCGTGAGCCATGCCCGGACTTCGAAAGATACGAGCCGTTGTTCGAGCGGGTTCGGCTGGACCTTGACCAAGGCGTTCGGACAACACGTCCGTTTGTCAAAAAAGCCGGGTTCCTGAAGGCAGACATATCGCAAGGCCAGTTCTTTATCCTCGGCGGTCAGGTCGCGTATGTTGCGGAAGTCGGCGAAACATTCCGTGCCCCGAATGGCGAAACCGATGCCCGGCTGCGGGTCGTCTACTCCAACGGCGCCGAGAGCAACCTCCTGCTCAGGTCACTACAACGCGCGCTCTATAAAGACGAAGCTGGGCGGCGCATCACTGACCCCGTCGCTGGTCCTTTATTCGCAGAGGCGAGTGATGACGGTGATCTCGCCAGCGGCACGATCTATGTCCTCCGCAGCAAATCAGACCATCCAATGGTGGCTGCCAATCGCGATGTGATCCACAAGATCGGTGTGACCGGCGGTGACGTTGCCCGTCGCATTGCCAACGCGAAGCTAGACCCGACCTTCTTGATGGCTGACGCGGAGATTGTCGCCACATACACCCTCTACAACATCAATCGCGCCAAAATGGAAAACCTCATCCATCGAGTTTTTGAACCGGCACGGCTGCATATCGAAATCAAGGACCGCTTTGGCAACCCGGTGGTTCCGCGGGAATGGTTCCTCTTGCCCCTCTTTGTCGTTGCTGACGCAGTGGAGAAGATAAAGGACGGCTCAATCACGAGGTATGTTTATGACCGAGAATCCGCCAGCCTGATTGAGAGGCGATAGACAAGCGGAAGCAAAGCCCGATTACCTCACATTGGAGGGGAGTAAATGATGAGGAATAAAGGAGCAGAGAATGAGTTCAAGTATTAAGTCTCAATTCGAAAGGGCGCTGCTCGGATACGACCACAGTTAGGGTGTCATTGTCCGAAGAGGTCATCTACTGAAAGTACGGTAACTTGCCCTGCCAAGTTCGCCACATACCAGACATCATCTTGTTGCCATGCGGCATGCACTGTATTTTCATTCAGAAACGAAATGGTGTTAGGGCTGGGACGACTGGAATACGCGATGATTTCTATAATCTCTGGTGCCTTCATGGCCGCTAGGACGTTGAAGAATTTGTATCCTCGAAGCTGACCAAGCGCCTTTTCAGTCTGGAGTCGTTCATCAGATCGGCTGCCGTCGAGCGTCTTAACCTCAATGAGGACACTGCCTGTCCCCGATTTGAAAGCGAGACAATCATATGGATGTCGAAAGAGCGCGTACCCGGCTCCTTGTAGCACGTGCGCTATGCTTGCAGTTGACCTCTGGTGGATGATTGTTCGGTGCTGCCGGATAGCGACTGCGGATGCCAAGTCACCAGCGATTGGCACAACACCGGTGAAATCTGGGATTGGCGCAATTTCTGAGGCATCGACCGCCACCGGCGTTGTTATCTCGCTCTTCTCGAAGTTCTCCCAAGAAGTTGAGAATGATGCTTCAGTTGCTGCGGGGGGCGCATTTACTAAGAAATTATTATGGTTTTCAGTCCTTCGGATATCCCCAATTTGAAGCGCAATTCGGGGGATTACCTTAATTGCATTAGCTGCTTGCTGATCGCTAATGTCGAGCTGAGCGAGCAATTCAACGCGAGAGAGATCAGTTAAACCTAACACTCTTGCGTATTCAGTCTCACTGTCATCAGCCGCTTCCAAAGCCAAGAGCAACTTGTAAGTCTCAATACCGGGTCGATCGGCGATCAGGCGAAGTAAAATCCTATAAGGGTGGCTTCCATCGAGTTCCAACTGGAGCATAGCCACTCGCCAAAAAGCATTGCGTGTGGGGATGTCTGCGGAAGCAATTAGATCTGAACCCAGTTGGGTGACATTTGACCAATGGGGTCCGGGAGTGATCAATCCAGCTTGTGTGAAGAAGTTACGCAGACCTCGGGCACTGGCCGCGTTGGAGATAGGTGTGCCTCCTAGAACTTCTGCATCGTTAAGCTGATCACCGAAATCTGTCGCGTTGCCCGCCAAAGAGCCTCCGGCTCCGAGCAGGTCGTCCGCCACACTCAAAGCTGCTGTAAGCTTGTCGAGGTTTGCTAACTGGTTGGGAAAGTTTTTCAACACGTTGGTCCAGTTTTTCGCAGGGACTAGGAAACGTCGCTCGCCGTGTAGATCCTCTGACCTACCCTTCCAGCGCCTTTAGGCGGTATCTCCAAAGGAACTTGATAACGAGAGCCTCTGCTTTAATTTGTCGGGTAAAGCTTGAGATTAGGTTTAAGGGTAAGGATGCCGCAGACTAAGATTGTTTGCCTGCAAGGGCACCAGTTACATCAGGCAAAAACATCGCTTTGACTTTCACGCCCTCGCGGCAGCGGGACCTTGTGCTCGGGAATGTCTATGAGCAACTCTGCCCCGTCTCCGAAACGACGTTTGATCTCGGCGGTGGCCCGGCAGCAGCTTCCCCGCGATGTGCAAGGGCGAGGACCTAGTAACCCGTGCGCCAATGCTTTTCGGGATCAGCCAAGAGCGACTGCCAATCACCTGCGCCACGGCTTGGTAAGTAGATCGAAACCATTGCCGTTCCTTGTTTTTGTCATGGACGAACTGACGAGGTCAGGGTAGCAAAGGCTAGATCAGCGCATCGCCTACTGAGTGGACAAGTTAAGGCGTCTTGTGCGGACGCTGACCCACTACAAGGTAGACGATGAACGAGAATACCTCAAACACTGAACTAATGTACCAAGTGAAAGACATCGTTGCAGCATACGTTTCGAACAATTCCCTTCCTGCGGCGGAGTTGCCTCGCCTGATATCTGCGGCACATGCCGCACTAAGTTCTCTTGTTCATGCCCACCCGAGCGTGCCTGCCGTTGTAGAGCCACTCACCCCAGCGGTACCGATCAAGAAATCGGTCACTAACGAGCACATTGTGTGCCTTGAGTGCGGCAAGGGCTTCGTTTCGATCAAGCGGCATCTCGCAAACGGTCACAATATGACGCCTGACCAGTACCGTGAGCGCTGGGGTCTGCCGCAGAGCTACCCGGTAGTCACTCCTAGCTATTCCGAACGCCGCTCAGCCCTCGCCAAGGAAAGTGGTTTAGGCCGCAAAGCGAAGATCTAAAGCATACCTTTGCGTATTCATCCCCAACTGAGTTGGTCGCTTCTCAAAGCGAATGGCCCCGAACTCCTGATGAGAACGGGGCTTTTTCTAAGCTGATGGGGTAGTGCGTCGCGCCCATATAACGACAAACGTGAGTCATATCGCGAGCAGCAGATTTTGTTGCCGTTGGCTTGTTCAGCGCGGCGCAACAAGGATGGTGGTTGGGCGAGCCTGCTCACTTGCAGCGCTCAAACCAAAACCCGGCTTGTAGATTATTCCTTTTGGAAATTCCTTGTCGCACTGGTTCATACCAGATTCGGCGCAGCTAGACGGGTGACTACCCTTGTTGCAGGCGGCGATGACCTTGTCATAACACTCCGGAAGATTGCTGATTGCAATAGAGCTGCTGACGGCAACAAGGCTGATGGCGGCAAAGGCGGCAGTACGGATGAAGGTCTTCATAATGTTTCTCCTCTTGGTGCCCGGCGAGTGCCGGTGCTGATGGGAGGAGCTTATGCTGGGGGGCACCTGAACCGCTTCTGATCAAAGCCGGAGAGGCTTGTTCATGTAGCTTTTCCACCAGCTACAAAGGGCTGCTCTTTCAACTAGGCTTATCGTTGAAAGCGGTCAGCGGGTCAGGCCCGAAGTCATTGCCGCCGACTGTCCCCCGCAAGAAGCCTAGCAGGATCAACAAGCAGATTGACCACACGAGTGACACGACGCTCAAGGCGACTAGAGGAGCGCCGTTGAACCCAACCGCTGCCAGCAATCCAATCAGTAGCTGCAAAGCAACAAAGCCGTAAATGTCTACGCCTGAGAAGTTTCGATCATGCCGCCGCTTCACGGCTAAAAATGTGAATGGCACCATCATAATGAGAGTGATGAGAAAGGTGGCCCACGGGTTCACCTGCCACTGCGTTCCAACGATTTGCTGTGCTTCCTCTCCTTCTACTGCAATCGTCTGAGTGAAATTTTGCTCGGTACTAAACCCAAGTGCGATGGCAAGCCCTCCAAGGACGAGGTAGCCCACGAAAATCCCAATGCTCCCTTTCCAGAAGTCAGCCCGCCCGATGCGGTCATTTAGGCTGGTAAACAACTGCAAGTACTTCACATTAATATCCTTGGATGTAGATCTGAGTAGACCTCGCCTTTTCGCAATGTGCAGTCAACTGCGGACGGTAGGCGACGTTAAGGTCATGGCTCCCGTCGCATGAGCCACACGGCGAAAAGGTGCGTGAGCAGGCTGCCTAGTGCTGCTGCAACGAGCGCTAATGCACTTGCCTCTCCTGCCAGATAGGCTCCTCCACAAGTAGCCAATATCGCTACGGCCAATCCGTTCAGGTACTGCGCTGTGGTCTTTCTCGCTTCGCTGATCATCGATCGCCTCCTATGGCTATGATCAGGATAGTGGAGGTCGGCCGTAGGGTGATTTCGGGGATAAGTGCGCGATGCAAGCCGTGGTTGATCGCCTCAGCGATGAGCTCTCCGCCAAATACCTGCCTTACCTCGAAGCGTTTCTGGTCGATCTATGGAGCGAGGCTGGGTTTATCGAATTTCGATGTGGGTTTACATTGCGCCGGGATCACACGCTGCGGCAGTTCACGCTCAAGGTCCCGGTGGTGATCGGCGAAACCGATGGCGAACGCGAGGTGCTGATCATCGTGGTCTTCGAGCAGATCGAGCGGATGATCGATGAAGCTGTCGCCGAAAGTTGGACTGAGGTGAACTAGTGGTGCGCGCACCAGACTTCCCACCAAAGCCTATGGCTGCAATCTTGACCGTTCGGCAGCACCTCGAAGCTGGGTATCAGGTCATCTCACATTGCAGCGCTTTTCCAGCCACGCACAAGCATGTCGTAAATTTAGAAGCAGCGCTTGCTGCTGGCGATGCCGCGCTCCATCACGACTGGAGCCGGGCACAGGTTTGCCGGGAGTGCGGTGCACCCGGCGGCGGCACTACGATCACGATCAACGCAAGCTAGTAACCAAAAACTTCGGGCCAGACGTTGACTCGGGAGATCGTCTATGTTCCTGCTTTGTTCTATTCAGGAGGGTAACCGCCATGCACCAGTGGAAGCCGGGTTCATATCTCACCGTTAATGTAGAAGGCGGCAGGTATTGTTCTGGGTTGGTTTATCGCGGCATCGGTATTGAGCCCGTGGCTGATGATGATAGTGGCGCTTGGTACACGGACTGGGACGTCACTCATCTCGCAAGCGGAGCCTTGATTGGTTCAATTGTCGGCCTTGATGAGGCAGAGGCTTTTAAGCTTGCTACTATGATGGCCGATGCGACGGACTGGGCAGCCATCGGCGACCTCGACGAGCTCGCGCTTGGCACTCCCAAGTTGACGAGCAAGCTATTGAGGCTCGCCGATCTGTTCGGTGGGTCGCTTGCTGTTCGCGGAATCGCAATGACGCCGCCCCGAGCCCCCGCTCCCCATTGGGCAGCCTAAAATGCGCATGCCGTCGCAAAGCACTGGCCAGCCACCTGTTACCAAGCCGACAAACCTCGTGGTGCTCATGGCGTTCGTTCGGGATGAAGAAGGCGAGCTACAACCCGCCTTCGACCCCCGTGAGGTGCAGTCCGAGCAAAAGGCTAGTATGGACGCTCGCCGCATGGCTGCGCTTGGCACCTACGCGGGTGTCATCGCATGGTCCCGCTCAGCCGATTTGATCAACGGCGAGTTCGGCGAGCCGGTTGTTATTTTCCAACACGGCGATGTTCCTGAAATGGAATAACAAGGCGGCCTTCTCAGTGTCCCTCGGACAAAATGTACAGTGACCCAATCCGTCGCTAGAATTTCCAGCGTGGTCCTGCTGTCGATGTGCAGGTGATATTACCGGTCGGAAGCAAGCGACGCACGACCCAAGGCAGCCAATCAGTTAAGCGGGTGCAGCGGGCCAATATTTGACCAATGCGCGACCAGCGATGCACAAAAAAGATTGTGCATGTCGAAGTTGGCGCAGTGGCCTGCCAAAGGGAGGTCGATGCGCCGGACAGTTTGACAATCAGCAAGTTTGGCCAAGTCGCCGCGCAAGCGCAAATTGACCGCGCGATCCAGTCCACCCCAGAGCACAAGCAGTGGCCGCTGAAAGCTCCTAGTATTCGCGTGGAAGTTATGCTGACGGACGTTTGCGGCAATAGCTGCGCCCGCGCCAATGTTGAATTGCTTGATAGCGGTTTCTATTGCCTGTCTGCCAACAGGGCTGGCAGTGGTGGCACGTGCCGTCAGGCGGGCTGTGATGGCTTTGCCCGGCAGGAAAGCAGCGCGTAGCGCCCAGCCAACCTGTCGGGGCAAATTCATGGAGAAGCAGGTGCCGAACATTGCGAGGCTATGCAAGCGCCCTACGTGGGGGGTGCCTAGCAACCATAGGGCCAGAATGCCGCCTAGAGAATTGCCGACCCAGTGAACGTGCGTTGCCTTGGCGTGATCGAGTATTTCGATCAGGTCAATTGCCATAGTCTCGATGGAAAAGTCGTCCGTCATCAGCGCACCTTGCGGCACACCTGATAGTCCATGGCCAAGCAAATCAGGGACCAGAACTCTGAAACCTTGCTCTGCAAATCGCATCGCTTCTCGATGAAACTGCGCTCGGGACGAGGCAAGGCCATGAACAAACAGAATGTTCGATTTGGTTGAGTGGCGCGGCAGGTATTCGGCATAGCCCAGCGCTACCCCGGAGAGGGACGAGATAATATGCTCTTGCACGGTCAAGTCGGTGTTCAACACTGGTTCATCCCCTTCGCCGCGTTGTATACGATCTGCTGATCTTCCGCGCTTCAATGTCATGCCCCTCGGCATTGACGATGAAGGGAGAACGGCGTGCAGCGGTTGGTGACAAGTCGATGATGAGCCGAAGAATATTCATCAAAGGTGTAATCGGCTCTGTCGCAGCGCTGATAGGCACCGGCAGTTATGCATTGGGCTTCGAGCCAATGTTCAGACTTCAAACACAGCGATATGCCGTTACCCCACCGTCATGGCCAAAAGGCTTAAACCTGCGGATCGCGGTGGTAGCTGATCTGCATGTGGGTGAACCACACCTGCCAATGGCACGCCTCAACCACATTGTAGACGTGACGAATGACCTCGAGGCAGACCTTATAGTGCTGCTCGTTGACTTCGCAGCAGGCCACCGCTTCGTTACCCGGCAAATCGGCATTCGCGAATCCGCCCCTGTAATAAGCCGCCTCAAGGCACCCTTGGGTGTGTACTCAATCCTCGGCTATCACGATTGGTGGGACGATCATGAAGTACAAAGGTCAGGTGCGGGGCCGACTCTTACTGCTCAATTGCTGCCCCATTTTGGCATTCCGGTGCTGGAAAACGACGTCGTTCGCCTCGACAAAGACGGGCAGGAGTTTTGGCTTGCCGGGTTAGGTGACCAACTCGCCTTTCCGCAAGGACGCGGACAATTCATAGGCGTTGATGACCTGTCGGGAACACTTGCAAAAGTGACTGATGCAGCACCGGTCATATTGCTCGCGCATGAGCCCGACATCTTCGTTGAGGTCTTTAACCGAGTAGCCCTAACCCTTTCCGGACATACCCACGGTGGACAGCTACGCCTCTTCGGTTACTCGCCAAATGTGCCGTCGCGCTATGGCAATCGCTTCGCTTATGGTCATGTTGTTGAAGATGGTCGCAATCTCATCGTTTCGGGGGGGGGGCTGGGTACAAGCGTGTTGCCAATTCGCTTCGGAGTACCGCCAGAGATTGTAGTTGTTCAGCTTGGCGAGGAGCAGTCGTGACCCAGCTTTCGCTAGTATGAACCGAATTGTCACAGGGCTGGCCTTATCAGCAGGCAGCATGGTTGCTGTCGGGCTCACGACATTCATGCTGTGGCTGTTAGTGTTCTTGCCGCTAGGGGCAATTACGACGGCACCGTCAACATTTTGGATGGTCAACTGGCGCGGTCTGATAGCCCTCGCGGTTGCAGTTCTAACAAGTTCGTTAGTGCGGCTTGGCCGAAACTGGTGGTGGTTGATTTGTGGAGCGCCTTTAACGGTCAACCGGGTATATTGGGTACTCAAGAGCATCTATTTCCCTCACCCTGCTCCACCAGATGCAGGTTCGCTATACTTCGAACCAGAACCCTTCCTAGCGGTTATTAGCGTTCCTACAATCGTTGTTGCGATGGTGGTCGGCTATAATCTGATCAAGCTATGGGATCATACCGAAAGGTTTCAACAGCCTCAGGGGAAATCATGAGGTAGAAGATGATGCACTCCAGCGTACACCAACCCTGAGGGCAGGCCGGATTCATTACATGGTCCCGTTCAGCCGACCTGATGAACCGGGAGTTTGGTGAGCCCGTCCTGTTATTTCAGCAGGGCGCTAGCTCCTGCAAAACCGAGGAGGGTCTACATTGCGCTATGGAACGGCACCTTTGATAGATTTTGGCGGTGTCCTCAAAAATTACCTTAGCCGCTACGTCAGAGACGTTTTCGCATTTGTTTCGGCCTATAGCTTGGCCGCTATCAGCATGCTTCCGATGGTTGCTATGAACTACGGAGTGTTCGTGATCTTCGTTTATCTGTTTGTAGGTGCGGTAGGATTTCTACAGATCGTGGCCTACGCAATATTTTCTGCTGTCATCGATAGCTATAGGCTTAAGGCCGTAATATTTATTGTAGCGGCGTCCATCTTCATAAATGCTAGTTGGGAGGTGCTTAGCTTTGATCCTTCCGTAGATTTTCCTCACGCAGTGAATTGGAACCGCCTTGTCGTCGTTCATTTGCTAGTTGCATTCCCAATCATTTATGCATTTCGAGAACGGCACCAACTCAAGGCGCGTTGGAATCGGCACATGTAGATGGAATAGCTAGTGCATAAACCTAATATTTTTGGACCACGCGCAAGCACCGCTATTGAACAACTTGGCAGGTTGAGCGCGCAGCGATAGTCTATCCGTACTGGCTCAGGTGAGTTGATCATCATCGGCTATAAAATAGGATTAGCTGCATGAAAAGATTTGGAACGATTGTTTCATTATCTTTGTTGATGACGAGCAGCATATTTGGTCAGGACAAATTGGGTACCAGCCCTGATGGGACGGTAGGGGCGAGATGTCTGCTCGGCTATCTAATGGAAATGCAAGCCGCCAGAGAGCTTTGTGTGATTGGCAGTAAAGAGCAGAATGATGCGATTGACCAAGCTGTTGTGGCCACATCGAAGCGTCTGGTCGAACTTGGGTTTGAGGATTTCTCTGAAGAGGAAATTGACAAGTACCGCGATCAGGCAAAAAGGTCCATGAAGCAGTCTGTTCCGGGTTTTGGATCTGTCGCAGCATTTTGCTCCAACATTGAGATGGTCCAGTCCGCCTTTTCCGCAGATGGGCTACGAGATTATATGGACGCTATCGAGACGTCTAAACCGGACCTTATTTCTGTGAAGAGCTGCGGTCAGATGTGATCGCAAGCGCGAGTGGGGCCCCGTTGCGTTTGTAAACTGACAGTCAAACTAGGCGAATGGCCTCTCTGATAATGAATCGTGCGAAAAACACATCCTTCGCACTCATCGGCTCGTGAAACACGCCACCAACAGCGCGCTTTGTCACCACGTAGAAGAACGTTGATACCAGTGACCAGACGACAAAACCGGCGCAAACAAAATCCAAGGGAAGAGCGATCCAACCAAGCCCGGCCCTTATTAAAGGCACAAGGCCCAAGAGCACGACGAATGCGAGGATCACTCTACGCCAGCTGGAGATACTCAAGCTTCCAAGCTCGGTATTTGAAACGTAGCTCACGCAAGTTGCTCCAAGGAAATGCCACGGTCTCTGGTGTCTTTCAGTCTTCAATGAAGAACACAGAAGCGCAATCGGCGCGCAGACCCGGAGCTGCTTTCAGGAACCAGACGGCGAAAGTCCAAGGGCAAGAATGAGGTCGGTTGATGTTGGTGCAGAACTCAAGATTTGGTGCCCCGGCAGTTCAATTTATGGGGACTATTCGCTTGCCAATCCCGTACCCGATCAAGGCATAAACAGCGTTACCCGCACGATCATTGTCTGATGCGTTCTCTACTACCTAGGTCAGGCACGTACTACCATGCCAACGGACGCTGGGCACAAGTCAAACTTTATGCGCCGCACCCGAATCGATAGAAAGCCAGCCGATGAAGTTTTCTATTTTGATATTCACTGCGTCCCTTGCTGTCGTAACAACCCTTGCCGGATGTGACGTCTTCAACAGAACTGCTCGAACTGAATTTCACGGCGAGCTACTGGAAATTATACGCGAGAGGCAGCGCCTGTGGGAGGCGGCAGGAGAACCGGAGTTTGATCGGTCTAGGGATATATCAGCGTTGGTTTGCCCTGTAGTCTCCAGCGAAGCATTGGAAACATTGCACCTCGCCGCGCCGGTGGACGTTCAAGTGAATAGGAACGTAGAACAATCAGTCGGAGGCCTGCCGAGCGATACAAGCCAATGGGTAGTCGAGGGCGACACCTTAGATATCTTCGGAGGGCGGAACATCCTGGTGATATACACCGCACCCAGTTCTTTTTGCCAAGCCGCCTTCGGAAACGTACATTAGCTCGTTCAGGGGCGCTGGTCAGAAACGGCGGACCCCAAGATGGTGCATAAACCACCGCTGTGGGAGACTGGGGCGATCATCCGCTACTTGGCAGCGCGATACGGTTCGGACGGCCTTTAGCCCATAGATCTGTCTTGCGCGCGGTTGTTGACCAATGGGCAGAGTGGGCCAAGATCAATGTGGCAATGAACTTCACAGGTCCAGTCTTCTGGCGTGTTGTAAGAACACCGCCCTCGAAGCATGATCATGGTGCCATCCAGGAAGCGTTGATCAAGCTGGATCATCTTTGGAAGGTCAGCGGCGGTTGCGTCTTCAATTTGAAATTCCATATGCGGCCCCTCTCAGTTCTGAATCTTTGGTTTTGCTTGTCCAGCATCAAAGCAAATTCCCAGCACTAGCGGTTCAGGTTGATCTCTGGCGCAAGCACTCTTAGAAAACACTATGGCAACACGCATCTGATCGGTCGCTCGACGCGGCACTGAGTCCAGCGCACCTCCTAAAAAGGCGGGTGTATTTTCATCTGCCATGCTCAATCAGAGACAATCATGTCCATACTGTACCTAACCTGCGGCCTTCCCGGTTCTGGGAAAACGTCGCTCGCCAAGACTATCGAGCGCGAAGCATCAGCTCTCCGTCTAACCGGAGACGATTGGATGCATAAGCTTTATCCCGGCATCTCCACTCCCAAAGCAGAAGCTGGCCCGTGCAAAAGCAGGGTCGAGGGCCTGCAATGGCAGGTCGCCCTGCGGGCGCTAAGTCTTCAGTGCAACGTCGTGGTGGATTGGAGGTTATTGTCGCGAGCCGAACGCGACACCCGTCAGGATGAGGCTCGAGCCGCCGGTGCCGAGGT